>Ga0070706_100000380_pt1 | contig 53196 bp, 39 predicted proteins | sample KBSK5501metaG_FD_65476 | JGI IMG/M metagenome (GOLD analysis project Ga0070706, IMG submission 65476) | Corn, switchgrass and miscanthus rhizosphere microbial communities from Kellogg Biological Station, Michigan, USA - KBS K5-50-1 metaG | ecosystem: Host-associated > Plants > Roots >... | reverse complement strand
GCCGGAATGATTGCGGGAGCTTGCACCGGCACGCTCTATACCCGTTTCAAAATTAACTCGCTGCTTTCAGGGATTCTGGTGATGACGGCGCTCTATTCCATCAATCTGCGCATCATGGGTCAGAGCAATATTCCCCTACTGTCGGTGTCCACACTGGCAACGCAGTCGGAGCAGATGGCGGTGAAGCTCATGGAAGGGGCTACCACTCTCGATCTCGCGGGATGGGAAGTTAGCGTGCGCGACGCGTCGGTGCTCGCCGCGGTCGGGCTTGTCGTGACACTCACAGCCGCGTTGCTATATTTGTTCTTACGCACAAACCTTGGTATGGCTATGCGAGCGACGGGTGACAACGTGCAGATGATCCGGGCGTTGGGAGTCAACGACGCCAATATGATCGTATTCGGAGTGGCGATCTCCAACGGCTTCGTGGCGCTGTCCGGAGCCTTGCTGGCGCAATACCAAGGGTTCGCGGACGTGGGCATGGGAATCGGAATGGTGGTATGGGGGCTGGCCAGCGTCATCATCGGGGAAGCACTCGTAGGAACAAACCAGTTGGGCACGACGATCGTCGGCGCGGTGATGGGTTCGGTGCTCTTCCGGTTGCTGGTCGCTGTGGCGTTGCGGTGGGGCCTTAGTCCCAACGACCTGAAGCTGATCACGGCAGTGTTCGTCTTCTGCGCCCTCATCGTGCCGCAATTCCTGCGCAAAAAGCGCCTGCGGATTGCCCATGCTTGAAATCCGCGGTGTCGCGAAGACATTCAACTCGGGTACGCCTAATGAAGTCCGTTCCCTGCGCGGCGTGAACCTTGAGCTGGCGGCCGGTTCCTGGGTGATCATCATCGGAACCAATGGCTCGGGGAAATCCACTCTGCTGAATGCCGTCGCTGGAACGTTTCTAGTGGACGAAGGAACCATCCGGCTCGCGGGACGCGAAGTAACGCGATGGCCCGAACATGCGCGCGCCGAACTGATCGGGCGCGTGTTTCAGAATCCATTCAGCGGCACCTCACCTAGCCTCACCATCGAGGAGAATCTGAGCCTTGCAGCCCTCCGCGGCCGTGGCCGGGGTCTTGGCTGGGGATTGAAACAGTCGTTGGTGGGCAGAATGCGCGACGAGGTCAGCCGGCTGAATATGGGGCTCGAAAACCGGCTGGAGAGTGCCATCGGAAGTCTCTCGGGAGGGCAGCGTCAGGCGCTCACGCTGCTCATGGCCACCTGGCTGCGTCCCGAACTGCTGCTGTTGGACGAGCACACGGCAGCCCTCGATCCCAAGAGCGCAGACCTGGTCATCGCCTTGACCGAACAGGTGGTTGCGCGCGACCGGCTCACCACTTTAATGGTGACCCACTCGATGCATCAGGCGGCAAGTTTGGGAGATCGTCTAATCATGATGCACCGTGGCCAGATTATCCATGACTTTCAAGGCGCCGAGAAACGGCGCCTGCGGCCGGATGATTTGCTCGCTCGCTTCGAAGAAGTGCGACGCGCCGAACAGCTGGACGAAAGCGCAGCCGAAATGTTGGCCGAACAGTACATCTGAGCGTTATCGCTCCAGCTATACGGTCGACTGCATCGCGTAGCTTTTCGCGGACGTTGCTAATGTTGAAAGCGCTTTGATCGGGTGCCAGAAAAAATCAGGGAAACTCCCCAGCATGGCCGATTTTCGTCGCCGCTCGCCCTACAACGCCCGTCCCGCGCAGGCTCCCGACGCCCATGCCCATTGGAAGTTGGATCCTCCCAGGTGTCCGGTCACATCCACGACCTCCCCGATGAAAAACAGTCCCGGCACTTTCCGGCTTTCCATGGTTTTTGCCGATAGCTCATCGGTGTCGACACCCCCCACCGTAACCTCAGCCTTGGCATAGCCTTCTGTGCCCGCCGGAAACACCGCCCACCTGTGTACCTGATGCTCAAGTTCCCGCAGGGCGGCATTCGTCCAGGTGCTGGGTGTATGAGTTTCCAGCCATCGGTTGGCCAGGCGATTAGGGAGAAACGTTTGCAATGCCGCTCGCAGGGCGGCCACCGTTCGCGGAGAAGACGGTTGCAGAAGCAACGCCGCGACCTCGCCTTCAGGCGCGAGGTCCAGGAGGATGGGTTGCTCCTTTTTCCAGTACGAGGAAACCTGCAGGATCGCCGGCCCACTGAGTCCCCGATGTGTAATCAGCATCTTTTCCCGGAATCGCTGGCCGTAGGTGGCGATGACTTCGGTGGAGACGCCCGCCAAATCCGCGTACACGCGGCGATCGTTTTCATTGAAGGTGATTGGCACCAGCCCCGGACGGGTTTCACAAATCGCCAACCCGAACCGCCGCGCCAGCGCGTAGCCGAAATCAGTGGCTCCTATCTTGGGAATCGAGAGCCCTCCGGTGGCTACAACTAGAACCGCAGCGCGAAAGTCTCTTTCACCCGCCCGCACCACAAATTCATCGGTGCGGACCACTTCTTGTACGGTGGTCTTCGTGAACAGATGAACTCCCGCAGCCCCGCATTCCTTCTCGAGCATTCCAAGAATGTCATGTGCGGAGCGATCGCAGAAGAGCTGTCCCAAGGTTTTTTCGTGATAAGGAATGCGGTGCTTTTCGACCATCGCAATGAAGTCTGCCGGCGTATAGCGGGCCAGAGCTGATTTTGCGAAGTGCGGATTGGACGAGATGAACTTTTCTGGCGCGCAATGGATATTAGTGAAATTGCAGCGCCCACCACCGGAAATGAGGATTTTCTTCCCCGGGCGCTCGGCAACTTCCAGCACGGCAACGCGCCGTCCCCGTCGGCCCGCTTCAATCGCGCACATTAGCCCGGCCGCCCCCGCGCCAACAATCAGGGCATCATATTTCTGATTCGGTGAAGTCATGGGCCGCAGAGAATATACCGTGTCCGCAACCACGTTCGCAGCGGATATGTTCGCACGGGGAGGGAAGCAACACGCACCCGTTAGCTCTGCCGCCTAACTCGGCTCTCAAGCTAGGACCCAATCCAACTGCGCTTGCCCCGATCGCCATCGGTACCCGCAACAACCCCGGACGTCGTTCAGCCCCCAAAGGTAAGGTCATGACAACCACAATGCGGCCCCAGCCAACGCAGACACCAACCGGGCTGCCAAGAATCGCCGCGATCACACCCGCTGGAGGAACTGACATTCGTCCTGGTGTGAGGGGCGTAGGCTCGTCCGCGACGCGATCCGCGGGCAAGTCGTAGATATGGTCAAACAGAAAGCCCGCCATTGCGGTAAAGCCCATGGCAGAGCTGGCGCGAAACACCAGGCCCAACGAACCCGCCCCGCCACCGAGGGCAACAACGCCCCGTCGGCAGGACAGGAATCGACGACGTAACCGAGGCGAGTCAACTCGAAAGTACTGCGTGAGCCTTCACCGATATCGGAAAACCGCGGAAAGTTGCCGCCGACGAATGGCAGTGGAACCGATCTCGGGTCCAGATAGGGTGCCACATTTCCGTAAGGGGCATAGATGGTGCCTGCCCCGACCGACCCATGTTCACTAAGAGCAGATCGGGAGCATACTCACTGAATTTAAGGCACATGTCCATCAACAAGCAATTCGATACTTAGCCAAACGTTCAAGCAGTCAGCCGTTCAACGAAGGCCACCTGCAATTACCAGCGTCTCTCCAGTAATCCAGGCAGAGTCCGCGGAAGCAAAGAAAACAGCAGCCGGAGCAATATCCTGAGGCTGGCCGATGCGGCCAAGTGGGGTTTGCGCTTCCATATGCTTGCGGAAGTCGCTGTCTATGAACCCCCCCGCATGCACGCCTTCGGTTTCTACCATGCCAGGATTGATGGCATTCACTCGGATGTTGCGCGGACCCAACTCTTTGGCCAGCGCTTTGGTCACGGCATCCACCCCCGCTTTGGTAGCGCTGTAGACAGAAGCAGTCGCGGGAGTAAGCGTGCTGGCCAGCGAACTAATATTGACGATGCTGCCGCCTGCCGGGCCGAAGTACTTCGCGGCTTCCTGCGACGTAAGCAGCAGGCCCAGAACGTTCAAATCGAATTGTTTGTGGAAGTGCTCGTTCGTGACCCTGTCCAGCGCCAAGAATTCATAGATTCCCGCATTGTTAACCAAGATGTCGAGCGTGCCGAATACCTTCTTCGTCTCCGAAAACAGCCGCTCGATCTCAGTTCGTTTTGCGACGTCGGCTTGCACCGCGACGGCCCTTCCGCCGCTGCCGACAATTTCGGCGACCACACGATCAGCGCCTTCCTTGCTGGAAGCGTAGTTAACCACCACCGCTGCTCCCTCCGCAGCCAGGTGTTTCGCGATGGATGCGCCAATTCCCTTCGATGCGCCAGTCACAACTGCCACTTTGTTGGTGAGTTTCTTTGCCATCCTGTTCTCCCCTCGCACTTGTGTATGCGCTACGGTAAAGATGCTAGTCGCGCATCCCAGGATTCATGATTTGTACTGAACGGTATAAAAGTGTACGATCAAGGTGGATGAAGCCAAAGAACCCCACCGGGCCGGCGGGACGTCCCCGGTCGTTCGATATGGATCAAGCTCTGGATCGCGCACTGCAGGTTTTCTGGCGCAAGGGGTATGAGGGGACGTCGCTCTCAGATTTGACCGGAGCGATGCGCATCAATCGCCCAAGTCTGTATGCCGCCTTTGGCGACAAGGAAGCCTTGTTCCGCAAGGCGCTGGATCGCTACGACGACGGCCCGGCAGCCTATGTGCGCGAGGCGTTGAATGAGCCGACGGCGCGCGGCGTGGTGGAAAAGCTGCTGCGTAGGGCCGCCGACTCGCTAAGCAACCCTCGCAATCCCCCCGGATGTCTCAATGTCCAGGGTGCGCTCGCGTGTGGAGGAGGCGCAGAACCCGTTCGGCGCGAACTTGCAATGCGCCGTGCAGCGGGCGAAGCAGCAATACGCCAACGGCTAAGGCAGGCCAAAGCGGAGGGCGATCTGCCACCCGATGCAAACCCGACCGATCTTGCCCGCTACATCGCGACGGTACTGCAGGGAATGTCGGTCCAGTCCGCTGGCGGTGCAACCCATGCCCAGCTGCAGCGGGTGATCAAGACCGCCCTGCGGGCCTGGCCACAGTAAAGCGGGGCGCGGATTTGTGACATTGGCCCATTTTTCGGATGCCGTGCGAAAAAGTCAGCCTGGGTGTTCCTTGGCTTGGGTTAAACGCCTGAGACTACCTCGCCCACTACTAGTGCGTAGGATTGACGACGGCGGCTCGAACCGCAATGAGGTCGTCAAATCCCTGCTGATACCCAGACATAAACGAAGCGCGGTCTGCCTGGTTGGACCAGCGTCCTTCGGAAATACGGGGCTCCTCGCCGCGCTTGGCTGCGAGTCCACCCAGATACAGCCCGTCGCGGAATGCTGCATCGGTAGCCAGGGCGGCCTGGCGGTCCGCGTTGAAGGATTCGCTGTAGGCTCGCTGATAACCAGCCGTAAAGCCGGCCTGGTCTGCTTCAGTCGCCCAGCGTCCGCTCGCGATGTGAATCGCGCCACCCCGCTTGCCTGCAAGCCCACCCTGATACAACCCGTCACGAAATGCCGCGCCGGCCTGAACCGCATTGTTGTGCAAGTTGGGGAATGAATCCTGATGAGCCGCGCTTCGCAGCAGGAAGGCTACGCCCGCACAGAGTGTAAGCACCATCGCAGACAAAAACAGTCTTCTCATTTCTTCCTCTCACTTGTTTATCTGACGAAGGGGCGCGTTACTGGAATAGACGACACAATTAGAGATTGGACGACACAGGGCTTGGCATCGAACGAATATGGGTGCATGGCGAGAGCCACCATTTTTCGCATCTTTTGCGACCGTGAGTGATGGCGGCGTCGCCAGTTTAGTGGTTAGCAGACTCCGCTCCCCGTGAAACCAACCGCCAGCAGCAGGAATATGTCGGCAGGGGAAATCCCGATTTTCGTAAAGAACGTGAAAAATGGGCGCGTCCGCCAAACCACCCCTTCACGCCGGCGGCCCAGGCCATGTCAAGCGAGGGGCCGTCCACGAATGTGCAAATAATTGCGCGTTAGCGTCCCGGCACACCTCGAAAGCTGAGATCCGGCAGTGGAAGGTTTGGTATGGGGCTTGCATATAGCCCTTATGCCCGTCCACAGGCTGGTTTCGCTGGGATGGCAGGCACCGATGACTCGCGCAACGCTTTCGGGCAACCGGAGCCGCAACCTCTTGAAGTGGGAGACCAATTCGATGAAGACGATTTTACTCGTGTCGTGCTTTTTCTGTGCCACGGCAGCCTTCGGACAAACTGTCGGGAGCGGTGCGCTGAGCGCCGAACCTGTGATCACTGAGTTTCGCAGTCATGGGGGACATGCTTCTCAGCAGCCCATGGGGACGGAGCAGAGTCTGCTGGGACAGTCCGGGTTTACTTCCGCTCACGGCGAGCGGCCTCTATGGGAAGTCGCAAAACCGTCGCAGGTCACCCCTCTTGGCGATTCAGCACGCGTTCTGAAGAAAGCCCACGAAACGGCGAAGAAAGCCGACATCATCTGGAACAACTAGCTGTGAGCGGCGCAGAGAGCGCGCTAGATCGATAAGTAGTTTTCTGGCCGGAGTGCTCCATTTTTCGCGTCCTTCGCGGAAAGGGGGGCACTTTTCGTTTTCCGTCCAACCCGCACGACAAGCCGTACGTCACATCCCTCGGACCACAATCGAACTGGCAAGTGTTACACTTCGCCCGAATCAAGCCCGTTGTGGCCTTGCCTGTTACAGTAAAAGCCATGCCGAAGCACCAGCTGAATATCGCAATGATCGGCGCTGGTTTCATTGCCAAGGCACATTCCAACGCCTTCCGTCAAGTTGGCCACTTCTTTAACATTCCCTACGAACTGGGCTTGAAAGTTGTATGCGGGCGCGATCACAACAAGCTCGAGTCCGCCGCAAGGCAGTGGGGATGGGAAGAAATTGCAACCGATTGGCAGGCGGTGGTTGGGAGACCGGACATTGATGTTGTAGACATCGCCGTCCCCAATGCCCTGCACGCACCGATCGCGATAGCCGCGGCCCAGGCGGGAAAGATTGTGCTGTGTGAGAAGCCGCTGGCCACCTCCCTGGCCGAAGCCGGGACCATGGCGAAGGCGATGCGTGAGGTGCCCAGCCTAGTCTGGTTCAACTACCGTCGGATTCCGGCCGTCGTCTTCGCCAAGAGGCTGATCGGCGAAGGCCGCATCGGCCAGATCTATCATTACCGGGCGCTTTATCTGAACCAATCCGGCAACGACCCGAGCAAAGCCACCACCTGGCGCTACAAGCGCTCTGAGGCTGGCATGGGAGCAGCAGGCGATCTGCTCTCGCACTCCATCGATTCCGCGCTCTATCTCAATGGCTCGATTACGGAGCTCACGGCCATGGCTCACACCTTCGCGCCGGGCCGCGACGTGGACGACGCCACGCTGCTCCTGGTCCGGTTCGCCAATGGAAGCGTCGGCACGTTCGAGGCAACTCGTTACGGCGTCGGCCGCCGCAATCGCAAGACCTTTGAGATCAACGGCTCGAAAGGAATGTTGGGCTTCAATCTAGAAGAGATGAACCAGCTCGAATTTCTCGATGCTACTGAGCCCCCCAATCAACAAGGCGTGCGCAATGTGACGGTCACGGGCCCCGATCATCCTTATTCGGAGAATTTCTGGAAGCCCGGCCACATCATCGGCTACGAGCATACCTTCATTGCGACGCTGGGAGATTTTCTCGGCGCATTGGACCGGCAGAAGCCGTCCCACGCCGATCTCGATGATGCCGTCGCAGTCCAACGAGTGCTAGATGCCATCGAGCGATCGGCCGCATCTCGCAGCTGGGTGAGACTATAGACTTCGACAAGAACCTTCAGCCGCGTAACCCGCGTAGAACCACTCGTGTTGGCCTCTGGAGTTTGCCTCTTTCTCAGCGGCGCCCTCCCCTGAATTCCTGAAGCGGTTATTGCAACGTCACTTTCCCGGTCAATTCAATCTGTGCCGATGAGCGGGCAACATGTACATCAAAATCGCCCGGTTCAACGGTCCAATCATGCTTCTTGACGTCGTAGTAAGAAAAAGCGCGACGATCGAGGGTCACAGTAACCCGCCTGGTCTCACCAGCGCCGAGATTGACCTTGGTAAATCCTTTCAGTTCTTTAATGGGACGAGGAACACTGGAATGCCGGTCGCCAACATACACCTGCGCGATTTCTGCGCCCGCGCGATTGCCCGTGTTTGTGACTTCAAAATGCACTTCTACATCTCCGGAAGCCGACACTGGCGAAATAGCAAGATGCTTGTAGGCAAACGTAGTGTAGGAAAGACCGTAGCCAAACGGAAATAGCGGTTTGACTCCCGACTTATCGTAGCCGCGGTATCCGATGAATACACCTTCGGTGTAGGCAACCTTCCTGTCTCCGCCCTTGGGATAATACGTGTCGTGCGCAGGATTATCCTCCCATCGCCGCTCGAGAGTGATTGGCAATTTTCCTGATGGAGTGGCGTCGCCGAAAATCAGTTGCGCCAGGGCTGTGCCGCCCTCCTGTCCGGGATACCAGGCTTGAAACAGTCCCGATACGTGATCGACCCACGGGGTCATACCTACGCCGCCTCCTGAGGTCACCACCACCACCGTGTTCTTATTGAGGGCCGCAATCTGATTGATCAGGTCATCCTGACCCGGCGGCAGCATAAACATCCGGTCCGCACTTTCTCCTTCGGTGGACGGTTCAAAACCCACCGCCAGCACGACGGCATCGGCGTGGGCCGCGACAGACTTGGCTTCCGCGCTGACCAGGTCTTCCGGGCGCACAATGCCGAAATTCAGTTTGGTTTTGCCCCAACCGCGCCGGACGAAGTAGTCCAGTTCAATCTGGTGCGCGCCAGTCTGCAGCGGCATTCTCACCTGGCTCAGAAACGCATACGCCTGCTTCCAGTCATCGATGACAAGCTTCTTGTCCACATACAGACGGTAACCACCGTTTTCTCCGGGTCCCTGAACGAAAACAAGGTAGTCCCCCGGAGCGCTGGGCGTGAAATATCCCGTCCACCGAATCGACAAATCATTCGCGGACATGCCATCGGTTGCGCCCGGGTCGTAGCTGGCCTTGTCGTTTATGCGCTCGATGGCCGGCTGGCCCGAGAGATTTGCGTTGTCGAAGAACTCGGCTTTCAGACCCGCCCGGCCACCGTTCGCTTCAGTGGTGAATGGGGTCTGGCCGGCAATCTCGGCCAGCGTCGGCAGTCCCGCCGCGTAGTACACTTTTGCCCCACTGCCTAAATGGTTTGCGATCCCTTCCAGGAAACTGACCGCCCAAAATGGACGGACCTCGCCGCTGCCGCCGCCCACGGGCTGCGCGGGGTACGCATCTGGCCCTATCACCGCAATGGATTTGATCCGTCCTTTATCCAACGGCAACAAGTTGTCATCATTCTTCAGCAAGACCATACTCGATCGAATGGCCTCGAGCGCTACCTGACGTCCGTCGGCGTTCAAACGGGGAATGGATGTATCGGTTTGGTCGTGATCCAACCATCCAAATTGAATTGCGGTGCGAAGAATGCGGCGCACCTTGTCATCGATCGTAGCTTCCGTGACTTTGCCCGATCGAACCGCCGGCAAAAGCGTCGTCCGATTCATGAGCTTCCCCGATGGCATCTCCAGATCCAGACCGCCATTGGCGGCTGCCACCGCGTCGTAGGTCGCATCCCAGTCGGACATCATGATGCCCTGGAAGCCCCATTCCTTCTTTGCGACATCCGTATTGAGATATCCGCTTTGGGTCAGGTGAAGACCATTGGTTAGGTTGTAGGAATCCATGATCGCGCCTACGTGCGCTTCCTTCACCGCAGCTTCAAACGTAGGCAGGTAGATTTCGCGCATAGTGCGCTCGTCGATGATCGAGTCCACATTGTGCCGGTCAAACTCCGAGTTGTTGCCCATGAAGTGCTTGATGGTGGCGCTAACGCCCCGACTCTGCAGTCCTTTTATGTATCCGACCGTAATGCGGGACGCCAAAAACGGATCCTCTCCGAAGTATTCGAAACTCCTGCCATTCAGCGGAGCGCGATAGATATTCACGCCTGGCCCCAGCAGAAAGTGCACCCCGCGGGCCCGCGCATCTTCACCAAAAATGCTGCCCACTCGCTGTGCGAGTTCCGGATCCCACGCTGCCGCCAGCGCAACGCCACCGACCGCGGTGGACGGTCCGTAATTGCGCACGCCGACCGGACCATCGGACATCTTCAGGCGGGGCAGATGGATGTGTGGAATCTCGCGGATGTAGAAAGCATCGACGCCGCCGATGAGATCGATCTTCTCTTCCAGCGAGAGCTGCTTGAGCAGCGAGTCTACACGGGCTTCAACGTCAGCCTGAGGTTGTGCGGCTTGGCAGACGACCGGCACGACCCACAACAGAATCAGCGCAGCAACCCACCGGAATCCGCCAATCCGGATTTTGCGAACCATAGAAATCCTCCGCGAAGCTCTCGCTATATCCTCTGAAACTGTTCCGGCAGACTTGGGTCAGCGCTGCACTCTTCCCGAGCCTCCGCCCTTGAGCAGCGCATTCACTTCGTCCACGGTGGTGCGGCTGAAGTCCCCCGGGAGGGAATGCTTCAGGCAGCTTGTCGCAACTGCAAACTCCAGCGCGTCCTGATGAGAGGGCAGCACCTGAAAGCCGTAGATCAGCCCGGCAGCGAAGGAATCGCCGGCTCCGACCCGATCTACGATGTGAGTAATTTCATAGGAGCGACTCACCATGAACCCCAGCCGGTCGTTGAGACACGCCGACCAGCCGTTGTGCGACGCGCTTTTGGATTCACGCAGCGTGATGGCAATCGCTTTCAGATTCGGATACTCGCTCAGAACCTTGGCAGTCAGCTTCTCGTATTGCACGCGATCGAGCTTGCCGGAATGGACATCGACTTCCGCCTCGATCCCAAGCGCCATTTGCACGTCCTCTTCGTTGGCGATGGCGATGTCAATATTCTTGACCAGTTCGCGCATCACGTCGACAGTGGGCTTGCCCCACTTCCAAAGATTCTTGCGGTAGTTCAGATCGCAGGAGACGGTGATTCCCTTCTCCCTCGCCTTCTTCACTGCTTCAAGCGCCAGGTCGGCAGCCGAACTGCTGATGGCCGGCGTAATACCCGTGACGTGGAACCAGCCCGCATCTTCCAGGGCTCGGTCCCATCTGATGTCGCCCGGCTTGGCCAAAGCGATGGCACTATGATCGCGATCGTAGACGACCTTCGAAGCCCGCTGGTTGGCGCCGGCCTCAAGATAATAGATACCCAGGCGGCCCTTGCCGCGCACGATTCTGGAAGTATCCACGCCGAACCGGCGCAGTTCGCCAATTACAGCGTCAGCCACCGGGTTCTTGTCCGGCAGCACCGTAACGAAGGCCGCTGGCAGGCCCAATTGCGCTACGGCCACGGCCACGTTGGCCTCGCCGCCTCCAAATGTAGCCACGAACTGCGGTGTCTGCAGGATCTTTTCAAAGCCCGGCGGCGCCAGCCTCAACATGATTTCCCCAAAAGTGACGGTCGTCTTTCCCATATTCCTTATTCCGAGCCTCGCTAATGGTTGTGAATTCTATGATCTGAGGCTGACGCCTGAGCCCGCTACCCTTGCTGACCTGAGACCAGATCTACGCCCAGGCTCGCCAGGACAATGTCTTCACTCGACGAAAGGCCGCTCACGGCCACAGCCCCAGCCACCTGGCCATCTTTCCACACTGGAATGCCTCCACCCCATCCGACGAACCTGGGATCGCCATAGTAAGCAATGTCATGGCCCTTCTCCGGGTGCCGCACCCTCTCTCCAATGTCTTTGGTCGGCTTCCGCTCACGCGCCGCGGTCCAGGCCTTGTTGGCGGCAATGCGGATAGAAGAGATCGGAGCGCCATCCATACGGGCAAAGGCAATCAGTTCACCGTGCGAATCAGCCACGGCGATCACTGCCGCCTTTTGCATCTGCAGCGCTTTCTCGACGATCAAGTCGATGATCTTTTTGGCCTCGGAATAGTCGATGCTCTGGGTGGTCTTCATGAGGGGCTTCTTTGGCGGCTGGTTTTTGGTGAGCGCACGGGCGGAAAGGATTGTAAACCAAGGGCGTGAAACGTACACAGCGGAATTCACAGTCGCCAGCCTTCGAAGACCGAGCGCGTTGGGCAAAAAAATCCGGACCAGGCAGATGCCCGGTCCGGATGGCTTAAAGGTTAGAACTCAAACTTCAATGCGAACTGAATCAGCCGCGCCTGCGCGTTGCCGATCGTACTGGTCACGACCCCGAAGTTAGGATTGTTCGCCGTGCAGCACGTGCCATTCGGAGGCCCGAACTGGGGATGGTTAAAGAGGTTAAAGAACTCCGTGCGGAATTCGATGTTTGCTCTTTCCGCGATGGACGTTTTCTTGAAGATCGCAAAATCGAAGTTGTTAATGCCCTGTTGCCGCAGACTGGAATCCACGCGTGACTCGTTACCGAAGCCCCAGTCCGCTGGATCGGTGAAACAGCTGGTGTCGAACCAACCGCCCAGTTTGGACACGGGGCTTCCGGACACTGACTTATGGCAACCCGGCACCACGTTGGGTCTGAGACTTCCGATGCCGAGGCCAGCACCCGAAAGGGCATTCCCTTTACCATAGCTGATTTTCACGGGGAAGCCGCGTTGGAAGGTAGTTATACCGTCAATGCCCCACCCTGAAACCACCTTGCCAGTAACACCGTTCACTCCGCTCAGATACTTCTTACCTTTGCCAAAGGGCAGGTCAAGGACGTAGCTGATGACCATGCGTTGTGAAACGTCTTGCGACGAGATTGAACGCTCACCCTTCAGATTGTTCCAATCCTGGATGCTGCCCACGCCCCCGCTGACCCCGCCTTCCAACCATGAGGTGAGTGTGTCGGTGTTGGAGAGCAACTTTGCGTTGGTGTATGCCACCAGCAGTGTGCCGCCGCCCTGGAACCGCTTTGTAACCGTGGCCTGCAGCGAGTTGTAGGAGCTGCCGCAACAGCCAAAACCGTTGTATTGCAAGCCCGAATACTCCGGGAAAGGCCGGTCGAGTTGACCTTGAGTAAGTTTTCCGGGTTGCAGGTTACCGGGGAGATTGACGCTGAACGGGTAAGTCGCAGCCGGTTGAGCAATCGTAACAGGCTGTCCCGCATTAAATTGCTGCTGCGCCTGGTTGATGAAGCTGTCCGGAATTTGGTTCACGTTGGTATTGAACTGCTCCAAATGCACACCGTGTGAACCCGCATAAGCTACGTCGGCAAAGAAGCCTCCGGGTAACTCGCGCTGAATACCAAAATTCCATTGTTCAACATATCCGTATTTTTGCTTCGTGTACGCGGTCGCGTTGAGCGGTTGTTGAGCGAGACCGTACAGGGAAACGTTAGGCTGAGGGTTCCGGCCGGCTACTGGCACCAGGTTGTTCGCGCCTGTTGGTGCGGTATTAAATGGTCCCTGACCAAGACAGGTGAAGTTGGCCGCACCCGGCGCGGTTAGTGTGCACGTGTTTTGATTCAAGGTAGCCGCAGGAGTCAGTCCCTTGTCGTTGCTGGCAAAGAACGGTGAAGTCGCGCTGCTCACCGGGTCAATGTAGGGGTTCGTCCCGAACGAGACGTAGTTCGGGATGAAGAATATTCCGTAGCCGCCCCGGATTACCGTCTTCTGATTCATGCCGTAGGCGAACCCGAGACGGGGTGAGAATTCCTTCTTGGAAAGCGGCAGGTTGTTTCTGGTGTCGTTGACTCCGGTCTTGACCAGGAAGAGGTCTCCGGGACACGCACTGCCCGCCGTACCGTTACAACCGGTCACCGACGAGTTGGAGACGCCCGGATTAAAGTAGGTCATTCGATCAAATCGTTCCGACCACGGACCCTGGAGTTCGTAACGCAGCCCGAGATTCAGGGTCAGCTTGCTGGTAGCGTGCCAATTGTCCCCAAAATAGATAGCCCTGTAGGTCTGTTTGCCTGATACCGGACCTGAGATGACCAGCGAGCCGGTAGTCTGATTGCCGAACGCGGCCCCTGCTCCCAGGCCATAGCCCAACAGGAAATCAGCAAAGTCGAGGCCACCGGTGGCGCCTCCAGCGTTTTGGGCCTTGCTCTGTGTCCATGATCCGTTAAAGGAGATGAGACCGCCCCCGGTGTTCGTCTGCAGATAGTTGTCATAGCCTTCTTCGAGCTGACCGCCCCACACGAAGGTATGGCGCCCGCGAATCATTGTGATCTGCGGAGAGAAGTTCCATTGGGTATTGAAGTCATTGATGGAACTCTGCCCTTGGCTGCAAGTGATGTTAGTGTCGCTGACACCAAAGCAGGGGGTCAGAGGCGTACGCTCGGTGTTGGGAACAAGGCCGTTGTAGGCCGCCGGCCACCCTTCCTGCGTCATATCGAAGTTCGAATTGATGGGCAGGCGGAGGTAGTGGAACCGGCTGATGCTGATGTTGAAATCAGCAATAGTCGTTGGACTGAAGGTGTGAGTCACGCCGACGGCAAGGCTCTTACTTCGAGTGTTCTCCGCGCAGCGATCCTTGCAGAGACCGGTCCCAAACGGATCCTGTGCCAGGCTTAGCAGCTTCCAGTATGAAAACCGCCCGAATACGCGATTGCTGGCGTTGATGTTCTGGTCCACCCGGGCAACGTACTCATCCACGTTCCCGCCAGTGCTGGCTGCCTTGACGAAATTGTTCGTCAATGCAGTGGGGTCGGTTGGAGGCGGAATAAATTTGAGCAAAAACTGCGCCGTGGGATTGATCCGGCCCGCGGGAATGATGTTCCCGGCGAAGGGCGTGCGAGAGTTATCCGTGGTGAGAGGATCAGGATTGACGGAGAGAGGGTCGTAAATGGTCGGCACGCCAGCGGCGGAGAAGTCGCCTCCGCGTTCCGCCAGCGTTGGCACCGTAGTCGTGAACACCGTGCCTGATCGCAAGCGATAAGCTTCCCAGCTGAAGAATGCGAAGGTCTTGTTTTTGACCACCGCGCCGCCAATGGTCGCTCCGTACTGGTTTTGAGTGAACGGTGGCGGCTCGTTCTTGAGCCCTGCTTTGATCTGAGATCCCTTCAGGAAATATTCATTGGAGTTGAAAACCTTGTTGCGCAGGTACTCATACGCCGACCCGTGCCAGGTATTCGTTCCCGATTTCGTGCTCAAATTGATGACACCGCCGGAGAACTTGCCCCATTCCGGACCCAGATTGTTGTATTGCACCTTGAATTCTGAGATCGAATCTTGAGTCGGAGTCAAAAGCGGCAGGTTAATGTAGCCTATGTTCAGTGGTTGGCCATCCAGATATTCCGCGCTCTGGTTCGCGAAAGAACCACCAATCTGATAGTTGGCAAAATCAAACGGGTTCTTGCCGACGGGCGAGCCCGTTGTATTGCCCTGCGGAATCACCGACGGAGCGACGGCTGCGAGACTGTAAATATTGCGTCCATTCAAGGGCAGTTCGTTGGCCTTGCGCTGTTCAACTACCTGACCGAGGGATGAAGATTCCGACTGGAGAAGGGGTGTCTCGGAGGTCACTTCGACAGTTTCGGTGGCTTGCCCGATCGGCAACGCCAGGTCGATCTTCGAATTTTGCTGCACCTGCACCACGACGGGTTCTTGCGTAACCCGCTTGAAACCTGGCTTCTCGGCCTCGACCCGATAATTACCCGGAATCAGGTTCACAAACGAATACAGGCCGTCCGCCCCCGTCGCTTGGGTGCGTTTTTCTGCCGTTCCGAGATTGGTCAACGTGACCATGGCATCGGTGATCGCGGCACCCGAGGGATCAGCCACCGAACCCGTGATCGACCCGTAAGTCGACTGGCCTTGTACGAAAATACAGGTCGAGAAGAGAACGCCTAACGAGAGAACGAACGAGAGGAATCTGCGAGAACTCATTGCCCACCCCCACACGAAGTGCACAGCTCAGTGAGCCTGTGGTGAACCGGTCCTCTTGGGCCGGATGCTGGAATGAAGTGTAGCCGAGGTGAGTTTTGTCACAGCCCGTAGAACGTTGTCAAGAAGAAATCTGCGCTAGGAAATTGTCGCGGTAAGCGTTTATCTAAAGGGGATATGGCCGCCCCACGCTGACGACGCACATAGACAACTCCGGGTTAATTAAGCTGTCTATACGTCGGTAACGTACACGATTTCTGCGAGCCCGCCCGCGACCGCTGCTGCCCAACGTGCAATCAGCTGGTGGGCGCGATATGCTAACCGCCAAGGTTCCTGATTTTGCTGAGCGCGACGGTACGCATCGCCTCCATTCCGGTTCTAGTCACCTGCATCGCCTTGTTCCTCGCGGCGGGGCCAGCATCGCTGTTCGACATCCGGCAGCCTCGCGGGTTGGATTTCGTCTTGCAGAACTCACCCACCCCGCAAAAGTATCTGATCGAAACAATGCCCGGAGGAGTCGCACTTCTCGATTACAACAACGATGGGCTTCTCGACATTTTTCTGGTGAATGGCGGGCGCGTAGTCAGTCCCATGCAACTGCCGGAAAATTTCGACCGCAAGAATCCGCGCTACTGGAACCGGCTGTACCGGCAAAACAAAGACGGCAGCTTCACCGATGTGACCGAGCAAGCGGGTTTGGCAAACGCGGGAGACGTTAACTACGGTATGGGCGTAGCCGTCGGCGATTACGACAATGATGGCTTCCCGGATCTCTACGTCACCAGCTACGGAAAAAATATTCTCTACCACAACAACGGCAACGGCACCTTTACCGACGTGACGGCCAAGGCGGGAGTCGCGGCGGGCGGCTGGTCGGTTTCAGCAGGATTTTTCGACTACGACAACGACGGCAAACTGGACTTGTTCGTCACCCGCTACATGGAATGGGACACGAAACACAGCAAGACGTGCGGCGGGGACTGGCGTACTTATTGTCCCCCCGAGGAATTTCCGTCCACCAGCAGTATTCTGTATCACAACAATGGAGACGGTACGTTCACCGATGTCAGCCAGAAGTCCGGCATTGCCTCCAAGAGAGGGCGCGCCCTGGGCGTAGCGTTCGCCGACTACGATGGCGACGGGTTCACTGATATATTCGTCGCCAACGATGGCATGCAGCAGTATCTCTACCGCAACAACGGCAATGGAACTTTTACCGAACGTGGTCTGGAAGCGGGCGCGGCGCTGTCGGAAGATGGCCGGCGACTATCGGGCATGGGCGTGGTCTTTCAAGACTACGACAATGACGGCTGGCCCGACGTGATCGTAACTGAGCTTCCAAGAGAGCTTTACGGTGTCTACCATAACGACGGCAACGGCACGTTCAGTTATGGCAGTCTAGCAACCGGACTTGGTGTGCTGTCGAGTGGGAGCTCGGGCTGGGGCGTTGGTCTGGAAGACTTTGACAACGATGGCTGGAAAGACCTTTTTGTCGCGCAAGGTCACGTGCTGAACAACGTCGAGCAGATCGACCCGTCGCTTCACTACCTGGAGCTACCCCTGCTGGCCATGAATCATGACGGGAGATTCGAACGCGCCGATTCGGGCAGTGCCATCCCTGCTGCAGGACGTGGAGCCGCTTTCGGCGACTTAAACAATGACGGGTGGCAGGACGTTGTTACGACTTCACTCGGTGGTCCTCCGCAGATTTTTATGAACCGCGGTGGCAAGCAACACTGGCTGGTGGTTTCGCTTCGTGGCACGCGCAGCAATCGCGACGGTTTCGGCGCACGCATGAAAGTTAACGGACAAACTCGATTCGCCACCTCGGCGGGAAGTTATCTTTCCGCCAGCGACAAGCGCCTCCATTTTGGACTGGGCGCCGCCGAAACTGCCAAAATAGAAATAGCCTGGCCTTCAGGTGTGCGCCAGACCCTGAACGATGTTCACGCCGACCAGTTTCTGGAAGTCCGTGAACCGGAGAAACCGTGATCCCCATACTGATGGCAGTTTGGCTGGCGTGGCAGACAGTGTCCCCCGAGGCGCTGCAACATCTGCAGGCGGGCACAGAGGCCGACAAACAGAGACACTTCGAGGTCGCCATCGCAGAATTTAAGAGAGTAACCGAACTGGAGCCGGCCCTGCCCGACGGGTTCATGAACCTCGGCCAGGCCTACATGGAGAGTCAGAACTACGGAGCCGCGATCCCACCCCTCAAACGCGCGGTGCAACTGGCGCCGGACCTGGCAGCCGCGCACCAGTTGCTGGGATACGCGCTGCTGGCGCAAGGGTACAACGCAGAAGCGATTCCGCATCTGGAGAGAGTCCAGGAGCAAACTGCTCTGGGGATCGCGCAGATCGGTAGCGGGCAATTGCCGCAGGCGGTGGCAAATTTGCAGGCGGCGCTGGCCAAACATCCCAACGATCCTGATTTGCTTTACTATCTTGGCCGCGCCAGCGGGCTGTTGTCGAAGCAGTCGATTGACACGCTGCTGGCTGCCTACCCTGATTCGGCGCGCGCCCATCAGGCCCTGGCCGAGAACTATTTCGTGTTGCGACAGATGCCCCAGGCCGAGAAAGAATTCCGCGAAGCTCTGCGGCTGCGTCCCGACACTCCAGAATTGCACCTCGAGCTTGGCCTGGTGTACGCAGGTTCTTCGCAGTGGGCGAAAGCCGAAGAAGAGTTTCGCAGCCAGACCAAGCTGGAACCAGGAAATGCCGAGGCTGCTTATCGGTTGGGTACGGCACTGTTGCAACAGGGCAAAGCCCGCGAGGCCAGGACGGAACTGGAGCGTGCCAATCGCCTGCAGCCGGATATGCCCGAAACACTATATTCTTTAGGCAAGGCCGCCGCGCTCGCGGGTGATTCCGCCGTTGCCGAAAAGGCTTGGACGAAACTGCTTTTGATCGAAAAGCAAAGCGCATTGGCGGCACAGACCCACTTCGCCCTGGCCGGCCTCTACCGCAAGCAGGGAAAAACGGCGGAAGCGGAGCGCGAAACCCTGGAGTTTCAGCAACTACAAAACTCCGCAACTCAACCAGAAAAAGTACCGAAATAGAGTTCGCGCAACCCCTATGCTGAAACTGAAGGTTCTAGGAAAAGTCATTGAATCGGGACTGGTCGCTATCGTGCGCACGAACAGCTCAGACCAGGCCGCACGTATCGCCGAGGCTTGCGCTCGTGGAGGCGCCGCTGCGATTGAAATCACCTTCACCGTTCCCGGAGCCACCGCAGTCATTGAAGCCTTGGCCAAACAATATGGCTCCGACGAAATTCTTATCGGGGCGGGCACCGTGCTCGATCCGGAAACCGCCCGCATCGCGATCCTTGCCGGAGCGCAATATATTGTCAGTCCCTCCGTGAGCCCTGAAACTGCTCGTTTGTGCAACCGCTATCAGATTCCCTATATGCCCGGAGCCGGAACCATGCGTGAGATTATTGACGCCATGGAGTGCGGAGCTGACATCGTCAAACTGTTTCCGGGCGAAACACTGGGCCCCGCGTTCGTGAAAGCGGTAAAGGGCCCGCTGCCCCAGGCTTCCCTCATGCCGACGGGGGGGGTAGCCGTTGACAACGTCGCCGAGTGGATCAAAGCCGGCGCTGTCGCTGTGGGCGTGGGCGGCAGTCTTACTGCTGGCGCACAGTCCGGCAACTTCCAGCAGATTACGGACACGGCAAAGCAATTTATCGAGCGCATCCAGCAGGCGCGAAAGAAATGAGGTCAAACCTCACTACTCCCGGCTGGAATCCAAGTGCGCAGCCGAGCACGCTGCTATGACACTTTGGCAGAGCGACGACGAGCTCTTCTCCATTGTCCGGCGGGAACTGTTCACCTGCGTGGTTGGCGATGTGATGGACAAGCTGGAGCTCCAGCACCAGTTTTTGCCTCCACAAATTCGCCCCTTAAGAGCCGACATGATCGTTGTCGGCCGCGCATTGCCGGTATTGGCCGTGGACGTCTTCGCGGAGACGGTCGCCGGAACCGCGAACCAGCTTATGGCCAAGCCCTTCGGCCTGATGCTGGAAGCTCTCGACGACCTTCGCCCCAACGAGGTGTACATCAACACCGGAGCGTCTCCGCGCAACGCGCTCTGGGGAGAGCTGATGAGTATTCGCGCCCGCAAACTGGGGGGCAGTGGAGCCGTCCTGAACGGTTATACACGCGATACCAAAGCTGTTCTTGAGCTGAACTTTCCGACTTTCTCCTGGGGCTCTTATGGTCAGGATTCCTCGCCGCGTTACAAAGTGGTGGACTTTCGCGTCCCCCTGGAAATCGGTGCCGTGCGCCTGCGGCCCGGAGACATCCTCTTCGGCGACATCGACGGAGTGTGCCTGATTCCCACCGAGGCCGCGGAACAGGTCTTCACCAAAGCTCTCGAAAAAGTTCGCGGCGAGAAGTTAGTCCGGAAAGCACTCGAAGAAGGAAGCAGCGCGGTGGCAGCATTTGAAAAACACGGCATCATGTAGCCGATGTTTACTGAAACGCAACTCCTTGTCCTAGGTGGTTAAGGCTTTGCTTGCGGTTGGAGTACCACAGCAATGATCAACGTCGACCTGTCCGGCAAGACGATCTTAATCACCGGCGCGATGGGCGCCATCGCCGAGTCCATGGTCCGAAAGCTGACGGCAGCGGGCGCAATCTTAATCCTACTCGACATCAAGCCAGAGGAAGCGGCTAGGCAAACGCTGCATGCCTGGCAAGTCCCCTCGTCGTCTTACGTTTATTTCTCGACTGACATTACCGACTCCGCTGCGGTGTGCCAGGTGGTTCAGGAATCCTTCAACCGCTTCCCTGCCCTGGATACAGTGCTCGGCCATGCTGGCGGTTGCGGTCTCCATCCCTTCGCCACAACATCTGAAGCCGATTACGACCGCATCTTTCGTTTCAATTATTTCGCCCAGGTCAATCTGGCGCGCGCCGTCTTTGCGCAATGGCTACAGCGCAAAATTGCTGGCCACCTGATCTTCACCTCTTCATACGTTGCGCGCATGCCTCACACTCAGATTCCTTCCTATGCCTCTGCCAAAGCGGCGCTGGAAAACTTCGCCCGCTGTATGGCGCTGGAGTACGCGCACACCGGCATTCGCGTGAATGTGATTTCACCGGGCAATGTCGCCGCGGGCAGTTCGCTGAAGGTTTTCGACGAAGACCCGGCTTATAGAGATTTTGTACTGCGAGTTTCTCTGGGGAGAAGAAACAGTCCGGAATCAATCGCAGATGCGTTTGTGTTTTTGTGCTCCCCCTTGGCCAACGAAATCAACGGCCAGATCCTGAGTCCGGACTACGGAGCCGGCATCGGCAATCGTTTATGAAACTTGGTTTGGGCCTCTATCGCCATATGCTGACCCGCGACTATTACGCCTTCGCGCGTCAAGCGGGCTGCACTCACGTGGTGGTTCACCTGGTCGACTACTTCAACAATGGCGCAGCCAACCCAGACAACAATCAGCCGACGGGCGGGAAATACGAGCCTTGGGGAGTGGCCGGAGATCCCGAAAAGCTCTGGGCAGTCGAGGAACTGAAGAACCTTCGTCGAGAGATTGAAGACGCCGGACTGGTTCTCTCCGCCATCGAGAACCTCGACCCCGCGCATTGGCACGACATTCTTTTGGACGGCCCGCAACGGTCGCAACAAATCGAAAAGGTAAAAACCATGATTCGCCGGATGGGCGAAGCGGGAATTCCGGTCTTGGGATACAACTTCAGTCTGGCCGGTGTTTGTGGCCGCATCACCGCCCCGTTTGGACGCGGAGATGCCGTCACCGTGGGAATGAGTGGCCCCGCCGAAGATGTGCCCATCCCAAATGGTATGGTCTGGAACATGGTTTATGATCCATCCGCTCCGGCAGGCACACTGCCTTCTATTTCTCATGAAGAACTGTGGCGCCGGCTCGAAAGATTTCTGGAAGATGTAATCCCGGTTGCCGAGCAATCGGGGGTGCGGATGGCGGCTCATCCAGACGACCCCCCCATGCCCACCATGCGGCGGCAGCCTCGCCTGGTCTACCAGCCCCACATGTATCAACGCTTGATCGATGCCGCCTCGAGCCCGAGCAACGCCCTGGAGCTTTGCGTCGGGACCATCGCCGAAATGACCGAGGGTGACGTCTACGACGCAGTTGATCGCTACAGCCGCCAGGGAAAGATTGCCTACATTCACCTGCGGAATGTGGTGGGCAAGGTGCCGAACTACCGGGAGACGTTTATCGATGAAGGCGACGTGGACATGATCCGTATCCTCTCGATCTTGGCCCACAACGGATTCGACGGCGTTATCATTCCTGACCATACCCCGCAGATGAGCTGCCCGGCTCCCTGGCATGCTGGCATGGCCCATACCATCGGTTTCATCCTGGCCGCTCAGGCAATGCTCAAGGCATCTTCCAACCGCGGAAATTCTTGACGCCGGCGTCGAGCGCTTCAGTTGATCCGCACAACAGTCCTCTTATCAATACCCCTCTGATCAATCGCGGCCCCCGTTTCAGCTCTTGGCGGTCTGCTGTTTGGCTACGACAACATTGTCATTGGCGGTGCCATCCACGGCCGGAAGAACTGGAAATCCCAATTTTCCCAGGTCATCCTTTAGCTGTGCCACGGACTGGAACTGAATCGTGCTCAGGCCGAGCGCTCGTGCGCCTTGGATATTCGGCGCTCGATCATCCACAAACAAAGCTTCCGATGCCGCCACTCCGAGTCCGTCGAGACTGTGCTGGTAGATAGCCGGGTCCGGCTTGACCACTCCCACTTCCGCCGAGAATGTCTGATGGTCAAATTCGTCCAGCCATGCAAACCGTTGCCGCGCATACCGGATCATGCTCACCGGCATATTGGAAAGCAGCCCGGTCCTTATACTGGAGGACCGCATCTGCTTCAGCCACTCCACCATGGTCGGGTTGACGTGAGCCCACATCTCGTTGTCCCACAGGCTCAGTTTCTCGAGTAACTCCGGCTCCAGCTTCCTGCCAGCATCGTCTGCAAGTCGCGCCCAATAGGCCTCAAGGGAAAGAGCGCCTCGGTCATAGGCGAGCCGATGGCGGTCCCAAAGCGGACGGAAGCGCCTCGGATCCATATGAAAGACACTCGCCATGCGATTCCACTCGTCAGCAGGCGGAGGATAGGAGAGTACTTCACCATAGTCGAGAATCACCGCTTTTATCTTCGCTGAGCCGGAACGATCCATTTTGCCTCCGCTTCCATACTCTCCCGGTCCCTGGTATTCAGTCCAATGAATTGATGTTTGCTCTGTGATAACTTGTGGGCTGCTTTCAGTCGGTCGGAAGCGACGATTGGGCACAAGTCTGGACGGTTGGAGTCCGCATGAAGCTGAATGCAACATTGATCAAGAGCACGGTGGTGGCAGCCTTAGGCGGTCTTTTATTTGGATTCGACACCGCCGTCATCTCCGGCACCACCAGTGGCCTGACCCAGACTTACCGGCTTTCGCCATTTCTGCTGGGAGTTACCGTCTTCAGCGCGCTCTTCGGAACCGTTTTAGGCGCAATGCTGGCCGGCTTCCCGGGCGAGCGTTACGGCCGGCGCGACAGTTTGCGGGTGATGGCGGTTTTGTATCTGATCTCTGGCCTGGGCTGCGCCCTAGCCTGGAACTGGTATGCCCTGGTTGCGTTCCGCTTCATCGGCGGACTGGGCGTTGGCGGCTCCTCGGTGTTGGGGCCGATGTACATCGCGGAAATTGCTCCTGCAAAGTTGCGCGGCCGGCTAGTTGGCTTCTTCCAGTTCAATGTAGTTTTCGGCATTCTGGTCGCTTACTTCTCGAATTACCTCATCAGCCTGCAGCACTTCGGCGCAGCCGAATGGCGCTGGGAACTCGGCGTTACTGCCCTTCCGGCAGCCCTGTTCTTCGTCATGTTGTTTACCATCCCACGCAGTCCGCGCTGGCTGGTCAAAAAGGGGCGCGTGGACGAAGCCCGAACCGTGCTCCAGACTACGGGAGACGAAAACTACGAGCAGGACCTCCAGGAAATCGTGGCCTCGATCGACATTGAGCAAAGCCAGGCGACGGAGAAACTATTCACCCGAAAGTATGCATTCCCGATTTTCCTGGCCGTCAGCATCGGAATGTTCAACCAACTCTCCGGCATAAACGTGATTCTGTACTATTTGAACGATATTTTTGGCCACGCCGGCTTCAGCAAAGTATCGGGCAACCTGCAGGCGGTCGCCATCGGAGCCACCAACTTGCTTTTCACCGTGATCGCCATGTCAGTGATTGACAAGCTCGGCCGCAAGACTCTCCTGCTGGTAGGTTCTGTCGGCACTGCGTTTTGTCTGGCCGGAGTTTCGATAATTTTCTTTACAGGCCAACACCAGAATCTTCTAGTCTGGCTCCTGGTCGGCTACATCGCGTTTTTCGCATTCTCCCAGGGAGCCGTCATCTGGGTGTACCTCTCAGAGGTTTTCCCCAACTCAGTGCGCGCCAAGGGTCAAAGCCTGGGTAGCTTCTCTCACTGGTTCATGAACGCCGGCATCTCTCTCGTCTTTCCCCTCGTGGCAGCAGCTTCGGGCGCGTACCCATTCGTGTTCTTTTCGGTAATGATGGTAGTGCAGTTCTTTGTCGTCTGGGTTCTCTATCCGGAGACCAAGGGTTTGTCTTTGGAAGAGATGCAGAAAAAGCTGGCCATCAGCTAGTCAAATGTTCAGGATCGTTGGCGGCAACGCGCAAGCGCCACCCGCAGCGCTGCGTGCGCGTGGCAGGGCAGCCCTGGAGGACGGGAAAGCCTTCCCTGGGTGGTTGGTGGTAGTAGATTCGCCTTTGACATCAGTCGGCTAGAGCGGAGAGAGTTCGTCTTCGCCTTCTTTTGCTTCTTTTTTTTCGGGGGCGAAGCGGGCTTCCAGAAATCTTCTGGCCAGGTGTTGTCCGCCGATACCGAAGGCGATGGCCAGGCCCAGCATTACTGCTCCCATGAAGATGGCGAAGGCGAGGAGCATGGTTGAGTCCGCCAGGCCGAGTTCTTCGAAGACCGCGGAGGCGGTAAAGATAGTGATCAGGACCCGGACTGCGGAACTCAGCAGGCGCGGGGACGGCATGTCGGTATTGACGGCCCAGAGGAGAGCCGCGCGGGAGAAGAAACTAGCGGCCAGCAATCCAAAGAACAGGAAGAACAAGGCAACCACCAGACGCGGCAGGAATACGAAAAAACGGGTTACGTATTCTTCCAGGCCCAGGATGCCGAGCGCGCTGACCCCCAGCAGGACGAAGCCGAGCCAGGCAATCCAGAAGGCGAAGCGGCTGACCAGTTCGGTGGAGGATGGTAGCGCCGCTTTGTTGAGCAATTGGGTGGCGCCGGCGCCTTCGGAAAGTTTATCGAACTTGACCAGACGCAGAATGCTACGCAGGATCCATTTAAGCAGGTAGGCGATCATCCAGCCTACGAGCACGACGATCAGCATGACCAGGAGGCGAGGCAGGAAGCGCGCGAATTCGCGGATCAGTTCCTGCGTGGCCTGAGTCAATTCGTTCACAATCATTTCCCGCATCGTGACCTCACTTTTTTCCGTTCCAGAGTTCGACCAGGGACGGCTTGAGACGTTCGCACGTCAGGCAAAACTTTTCGACGTTCTGTTCTACTTCCTCCCCTGAAGATTCGCGGTTCTCGACCAGAAAGGTGAATGCCCTTCCACGATAGAGAGGGGCCAAGGCCTGGACAATGTGATCGCGACTGATGACCGATTTGTGATACGAAGCGGCGAATTCGTAGACGGTGCGGGCCCAGAGTTCGTCGCCGTAGGAAAACTCGTCTTCCTCGAGGGCGGCGATTCTTTGCAGCTCGGAAACCGTTGGGGGAGAAAGAATCTGCTTAAGGACCGGCTCCAGTTGGGCGACGCCAGAGTGGAACATTCCCAGCAGCCGTTTGCGGTTGATCCGCAGCGGTTCCAGAGTTACCTCCTCGCCCGCGGCCAGGGTGGGGACGGTTTGCGAATCGGCGTGGGCGCTCCAGAGCTGAAAGTTGGGTTCCAGCGACCAGAACAGTGCGCCGACGGTTTGCCGCATGGCCGCGACCAAGTCGGCGGAACGGGCATCCAGGTGGGGTTTGGTACCGAGGAAAGTTTGCGCCAGGCGGAAGCCTCCGGCAATGGCGGAGATGGTGAGAGAGATTTCGGTACCCGTGCGGCCCGCCTCGTGGGCCCAAATTTCTTGTCCCAGAAAATGATTGCCGAGCTGGCCGGAGAAGGCGAATTCGGAGGCGTACGGCTCCTTGACCCGCTTGCCGTAGAAGGCGCGAGTCATGGGATAAACCAGGTTGCGGATCAGCAGCCCGTCGAATTTGTGGCGGCGGTAGAGGGGGGTCACGAAATCGAATTTTCCCTGGTAGACGGGGCGCAACAGGCGCTCGATCCAGTCGGGTTCGATGGTGGTGGATTCGGGCGAGACGACCGCGCAAGCGGAGGCACGCAGGAGGTCGGCGGAGGCCAGGATGGTGCGCAGCGCCGTGCCGGTGGCCGGCTCTCCGGGATATTCCGCGCTGATGCAGTGCAGAGTGCGCAGGGCGTGAATGTCGGAAGAGACCTGGGCGTCATTGATGGAGGCGCCCCGGACCAGATCCGGGGTTTGATCGCGCGAGCCGCCGTCGGCGTTGACGATTACGGCGCGTTCGCGGGGGAAAAACTTCAGCAGTCCAGCACGGATGGTTTGCACGACCTGGCCAACCGTGGCGGCATTGTTGTAGGTAGGCACACCGACGAGGATGTCAGCCTCGCCGACGTTAATCAGCTGGCGCAGAAACTCATCTGTCAGAACGCTTTCCTCGGCCAAATTTCTTGCCTCGCTAGAGTTCGCTGCCCTCAGATATCACTTGTCAAATCCCAGTTCTCGGTTCTCAGTTCGCAGATATTTGTTCTCAAATCTTGCGCAGACGGAACCAGTAGAACTGGTAGGGGCCCAGGGTTAGCAAGTAGGGCAAGTCTCCTACCCGAGGGAAAATATTTCTACCGAACATTTCGATCAGGATATTGCCTTTGAAGCGGCGCAGATCGAGTTCCACCGCCTGGGCGGTGCTGGAAAGATTATTTACCACCAGGATGGACTCTTTTTCCAATTGGCGCACGTAGGCCAGAATTCTGTGGTTGGCCGGATAGAGGAACTCGATGGATCCGCGGCCGAACACCGGAGTGGATTTTCGCACCTTGACGATACGTTTCATCCAGGAAAGCAGCGAGTGGTCGAAACGCTTCTGCGACTGGACGTTGACCGCCTGGTAGCCATACACAGGATTGAGCATAAGCGGCGAATAGAGGCTTTCCGGGTCGGCGGTGGAAAATCCGCCGTTCCAGCCGCCGTCCCATTGCATGGGAGTGCGAACGCCGTTGCGGTCGCCGAGGTAAATGTTGTCGCCCATGCCGATCTCATCCCCGTAATAAATGATGGGAGTGCCGGGAAGCGACAGGAGCATTCCGTTCATAAGTTCGATACGGCGGCGGTCGTTGTCCAGCAACGGAGCGAGGCGGCGGCGGATGCCGACGTTGATCCGCATGTGTTTGTCGCCGGCGTACTGATCGTACATGTAATCCCGCTCCATGGTGCTGACCATCTCGAGCGTGAGTTCGTCATGGTTGCGCAGGAACAGACACCATTGGCAAGGCGCCGGAATTTGTGGAGTCTGCTTGAGGATTTCGGTAATGGGCTTGCGGTCTTCCAGCTTGAGACCCATGAACATTCTGGGCATCAAGGGGAAATGGAACGCCATGTGAAATTCATCGCCGTCGGCGAAGTAGGGGCGCAGGTCGGCGGGCCACTGGTTGGCTTCGGCCAGCAGCATCTTGCCGGGGAAATACTTGTCCAGGTTGACGCGTAATTCTTTGAGGACCGCGTGGGTCTCGGGCAGGTTTTCGCAGGACGTGGCTTCGCGCTCGACCAGGTACGGGACCGCGTCCAGGCGAAAACCATCTACACCGAGCTCTAACCAGAATTTCATCACCTTCCACATTTCTTCGCGGACCGCCGGATTGTCGTAGTTGAGATCGGGCTGATGGCTGAAGAAACGGTGCCAGTAGTAGGACTTGGATACCGGGTCCCAGGCCCAGTTGGACAGTTCCGTGTCCACGAAAATGATGCGCACACCCTGATACCTGGTGTCGGTATCACTCCAGACGTACCAGCCGCGGCGCGGGTTGTCGCGCGAACTGCGTGACTCCTGAAACCAGGGGTGCTGATCGGAAGTGTGGTTCAGCACCATTTCCACGATCACGCGGATGCCGCGCTCGTGGGCGGCCTGAAGAAAAAGCTTGAAGTCGTCGAGATTGCCGTAATTGGGGTGGACGGAAGTGTAGTCGGCGATGTCGTATCCGTCGTCACGCAGAGGCGAGGGAAAGAACGGCATCAGCCAGAGGGCGCTTACGCCCAGTTCCTGCAGGTAATCGAGTTTCTGGGCCAGGCCGCGAAAATCGCCGATGCCATCGGCGTTGGTGTCGAAAAAGGTGCGGACGTGGACCTGGTAGATGACGGCGTCCTTGTACCAGAGTGGGTCCTGAGGCAATGCCAAGGTTCTGTTCTCCTCCGTTTGCCGATCTTTCAGACAAGCCGGTCTTCAGACAAAATAGTCGACGCCATTTTCAGTCCGCACTCGACGCCGGATGCGAAAAATGTGGGCCGGCAGGCGCTGGGGATTGAGTTCGACGTAATTGTGTGAGCCCTGCCAGACATAGCGCGTGTCGGTGAGCAAATCGTGCATCTGGTAAGGTTGGCGCGGGTCGAGGTGGAACACGTCCAGCGGCAAATCGACCCACGCGGATTGAATGTGATTGGGATCCAGATTCACAACTGTGACGATGATGTTCAGCAGGTCGTCGGTCATCTTGCTGTAAACGATGATCTGATCGTTGTCCGCGAAATGAAAACGCAGGCTCCAGTCGCTGTGCAAGGCGAGGTTTTCGCGGCGTATCCGGTTTACCTGCGCGATCAGTTTCGCCAGGCTGTTGGGGCTCTCCAAGCCCCAGGTGCGGAGCTGATATTTTTCGGAGTCGAGGTACTCTTCGCTGCCCGCGGCGACGGCGCGATTTTCGCAGAGCTCGAAGGCGGGGCCATACATTCCGTAGTTCGCTCCCAGAGTGGCGGCCAACACCAGCCGGCTCATAAAAGCAGGGGGACCACCTTGCTGGAGAAAGTCGGTGAGAATATCGGGCGTATTAGGCCAAAGGTTTGGGCGAAAATATTCGCGGACTTCAGTTTGCATGAGTTCCTTAAAGTACTCAGTGAGTTCCGGCTTGGTGTTGCGCCAGGCGAAATATGTGTACGACTGGGTGAAACCCAGCTTGGCCAACTCATACATCACTTTGGGGCGAGTGAAAGCTTCCGCGAGAAATAGAACCTCGGGATGGCGGTTCTTGATGTCGGTGATCAGCCACTGCCAGAAGTCGAATGGCTTGGTATGCGGATTGTCCACGCGGAAGATGCGGACACCCTGCTCAATCCAGTACAGCACAACGCTTTTTAGTTCTTCCCAGAACGCCTGGCTGTGCTCGGTTTCGAAGTCGAGTGGAAAGATGTCCTGATATTTCTTGGGTGGGTTCTCGGCATATTGCACCGTGCCATCGGGACGCATGCGGAACCATTCCTTATGTTCTTTTACGTAAGGATGGTCGGGCGCGCACTGATATGCCAGGTCGAGAGCTACCTCCAGCCCCAGCTGCTTTGCGCGCGACAGCAAGCGCTGGAAATCTTCGAGCGTCCCCAACCGCGGATCGATGGTTTTGTGCCCGCCTTCGCTCGAGCCGATCGCCCAGGGGCTGCCAACGTCATCGGGCGCGGCTTTTTCGCCATTATTCTTTCCTTTGCGATTCACGCGGCCGATGGGATGGATGGGAGGGAGGTAGAGAACATCAAATCCCATTTCGGCGACGTAGTCGAGCCGCTGAGCGCAATCCTGGAGGGTACCTTGCTGACCGGGCTGGCGGGAGCAGGAGCGGGGAAACATCTCGTACCAGGCGCCGAACCGGGCTTTCTCGCGATCGACCACGACCACCAGTTCCCGGCTGTAGCTGGTGGCTCGCCGGCGATCGGCAGTCTGGATCATGAGGGCTTTCAACTCCGGGCTCAACGCCATCTTCAGGGCGCCCGGCATATCCCTGGTGGCCAGCCTTTTTATCTCTTCGGCTCGGGTAGCGAGGGAACCTCTGTCCTTTCGACTGGCACGCTGAGCCGTTGCTTCGATCAGCTGGACGCCGACCAAAATATCCACGGAGAGATCCTGTGCCGCTTCAAATTTTTTTACGATATCGCGACTCCAGGATAGAAAACGGTCAGTCCAGGCTTGCAGGGTGTAGAGATGACGGCCCTCGCCGGTGACGCGGAACTCTGCCTGCCAGCGATCGTTCACCAGCGGCTCCATGGGGACTTCCTGCCAATCGGGACGGGACGCGGAGCGATGGCGCAGAATGGCGTACAACACATCGTGGCCGTCAGCAAAAATGTCAGCGGTTACTTCAACCCGTTCGCCGATGGTGCGCTTGATGGGGAAACGGCCGCAGTCGACCTCCGGCCGCACATTTTCAATGACGACTTTTCTGGTGAACGCGGGTTTGATAGCGCCGTTTTCTCCGCCCGTCATCGTCATTGCCAGTGCCGACCTCCCCGAGTTGAGTCTTCGCGCCAGTTGAGACCGGAGACGTGCAGCAGCGACGCCGGTGGTGAAAATAGTGATTTATTCAGCCTATTTTGCAAATTTATCACATGCGATGACGGTGCGTACCGCCCGGCAACGGTCGCTTGTAAGTGGTGACTCAGATGAGACAACTAGAGGCCATCCGGGTCTGTTGCCCGTCCCCGATCTCAGAGCCGAACGCCGTCTTGGCATGGAGGGTAGGAAAATAGCACGCCATGTCGAGGGCGAGACCCCTCGGGGCGATGGCGGCGCTACTGGGATCAACACAGCATTAGCCCTGCGACAGAACTCCTTGGCTCACATAGATGGCGACTTCAAACGCCCCCAGTGACACTGGCAGATCCAGGCCGGCAGCTAATCTTTCGGCGGGCCTGGCTGCGGGAGAGCCGCCGTAGGCCGGGTCTCCCGTCCAGAGAGCCAGTTGCCAGCCTTGAGGCCCGGCTGGAACCGGAATGCTCCGCGGGATCTCAGAGAAATTACAGACGAGCACAGTGGCGCCGCCCGACGGATCTGTTCGTTTCATCACCAATAACTTTGACTGCTCGTCAAATTGGATTTCGGTCAGATCTTTGCGGCAGTTTCCCAGGCTGGGGTGCTGTTTGCGGAGGGATATCAGATCACGGTGAAGGCGCAAAATCTCTGCATGGGGAGAGCTACCGGGTTTGGACCAATCCAGTTTGCAGCGCTCAAAAGTGCGGGGTGCTTGGGGATCGGCGAAATCGCTTTCGGAGTAGTGCGCTCCCAATTCTCTTTTGCGTCCCTCACGCACGGCCGCGACCAGACCAGGATCTTCGAAGCCGGTGAAGAATAGGAACGGCGCGGTTTCTCCGTATTCCTCGCCCATGAATAGCAGCGGCAACAAGGGCGAGCACAAGGTGAAAACTGCAGCCAGCTTCTGCGGCGGTGGGGAAACCAAGGTTGAGAGCCGCCGGCCGCGGCTGGTATTGGCGATCTGGTCGTGGTTCTGGATGAAACCTACGAATTGCGCTCCCGGGCAATTTTTTGATGGGCTGCCATAGCGGCGCCGGCGGTAGCGCGAGTATTTCCCGTCAAGAACAAATCCTTCGCGGACGGATTTGGCCAGATCGGTCAGCGCGCCGAAATCAATCAGGAAGCCCTGCTTTTCGCGGGTCAGCAAAGAATAGAGGGCGTGATGGAAGTCGTCGTGCCATTGCGCATCCAGCGCGTAGCCTCCGGCGGCGCGGGGATTAATGATGCGGACGTCTTCCAGGTCGCTCTCGGCGATGATCCAAGCCTGTCGCTTGAGGTGTTGGGCCTGATTCTGGAATGCTTCCGACAATTCGTCGAGGATGTGATGAGCGCCGAAATCGTAGATGCCGTGGATGGCGTCCAGGCGAAGCGCGTCCACGTGATATTCAGTCAACCAATAAAGAGCGTTGTCGATAACCCAGCGGCGGATGCCATCGCTCTCGGGGCCGTCGAAGTTGATGGCCTTGCCCCAGGGGGTGTGATGGGTATCCGTGAAACATGGAGCGAATTCGGGGAGGTAATTCCCTTCCGGGCCGAGATGGTTGTAGACCACGTCCATTGCAACGGCGAGGCCGTGGCGATGGCAGGCGTCCACCAGTTTCTTCAGGCCGGTGGGACCGCCGTAGGAAGATTGGGGAGGGTAAAGGCCGGCGCCGTCGTAACCCCAGTTGCGATTTCCGGGAAACTCTGCAACCGGCATGATTTCAATTGCGGTGATGCCGAGATCGCGCAGATAGGGGAGGCGCGAAATGACGCTTTCAAACGTGCCCTCGGGCGTGAATGTGCCGGTATGGAGCTCGTAGATGATGAAGTCTTTGAGCGGGATTCCGGCCCAGTCTTGATCTGACCAGCGGAACGAGTTGGGATCAACGATGCGGGAGGGGCCGTGCACGCCGTGCGGCTGCCAGCGCGACACGGGGTCGGGACGTTGTCGTTCGCCATCGCTTTCGCCACCCAGAACGTAGAAATAATCCATTCCTTCGCGGACGTTTGGGACGGTGGCCACAAACTCCGTGCCAGATTCAGAATCCGGCGGGTGGGTCATGGTCATGGGGATTGTGCGGGGTTGGTCGCGCAGAATGCGAACCGCGAGGGTGGTTATTTTCGGGGCCCAGACGCGGAACTGTACCTTACCACCGTCGAGGACGGAGGCTCCGAACTGAAGTTGCCATGGGCGGCTGGTCGAGTTATCCAGCATCCGTTCGCTCGGCATGTGTTTGTTGGGCATGCGGGGAGCCCTCGACTTTACCTTCGGCGGGGGCATCGGTATTAATCAAAAGCGCGATGGGTAGATGCGTGAACGCCTCGGAAACCGGAAGGAAGAGGTTGCCATTCCGGCGGACGGGAGAGACTGTTTTCCCAGTGAACACGTCGCGGTAGGGGCCGGCCGGAAGTTGCTTGCGCAGCACGACTTCCGCATTGCCCCAGGTTTCAGCTCCCACGGGGACGTGCTTCTGCGCCTGGAGTTGAGCGAAGAAGCGTCCTGCTAGCACCAGGAGCGTGGTTTCGCGGAACGAGCGAGCGAATGCAACCAGGTGCTTGTATTCATCGCCGACGGCGCGCAGGGGCAGGTAACTTCCCTTGGCAAACAATGCGCGATGGTCGCGGCGGAAGCGCAACGCGGAGCGAGTGACGTAAAGTTTGAGGCTGCCGTCGGTGGGCTCGGCCGCGAGCCGATCGACGAGAGCGGCTGGACTCTCGGACCCGTCCATCCGAAGGCGAGCGAGCAGGGTCTTAAGTTGGTCATAGTTCACCGACCGGCGATTGTCTGGGTCGGCGAGGCTGAAGTTCCACACTTCTGTTCCCTGATAGAAATCAGGTAGACCCGGGGATGCGATCTTGAGCAAGGTCTGGGAGAGCGAGTTGAAGATTCCCGCAGTGGCGATCCTAGCCTGGAACGGCGTGAAGTCGTCGAGGAATGGCTTGCTGGCAGCGCGGTCCAGCAGGGTGTTTAGAAAGGTGTGAAAGGCGGCTTCGTACTCCGTATTGGGGCTGACCCAACTGGTATTGACTTTCGCCTCGCGCAGGGCTTTTTCCATGTAAGTGTGGATTCTGCCCACGAACTCCCTGTGCTCTTCGCTGTTCATGAGCGTCAGCGGCCAGGCGCCGATGAGGGTTTGATACAGGAAGTACTCCTCGTTTGCACTGGGGACAGATTCGCCAGCCACGAGAATTTTCTTGTCCTGATTCAACCGCTCCCAGGCGCGGATTGCCCGGTACCATTCTGAGGGGATTTCGGACAGCACGTTGATTCGCGCACGAACATCCTCGCTTCGTTTCGTATCGTGGGTGGAACTGGCCAGCATGGCATTTCGCCACGAAGTGCGGCGGGCCAGGTTTTTCGCGTGGAAGTGTGCGAGTGCGACGCCGAATGTCTCGGGAGAGCCTCCGACCTCGTTCAGCGAAAGCAACGGGCAGTAACGATAGAACGCGGTGTCTTCCAGACCCTTCGCCATGACCGGGCCGGTGAGCTGTTGAAAGCGCATGACGAAGAGGCGCCGCTCGGCACGGTCGGCTTCGCCGATACTGTCCGGGTCTTTGAGCAGTAGCAAGTCCTGGATGAAATCGAAAACGGATCCGCTGGTTGCGGGATTGCGGCGCTTCGCGGTTTTGATGGCGCTCCGAATGTTGCGTTCGTCCTGTTCGTCGGGGTGCTGAGTATCGGTGCGGATGTAAGTGCGGTAGACCGGAAAGCAGGCAATGACTTCGCGCAGCGCGTCGCGCAGGCTCTCCAGGGTAAAGTCTCGCGAGCGGCGGTGCTGCTCGGAAATGCGGTCGAGACGGCGGGAGAGCACGTTGAGTTCGCTGGACATGGAGACCTGCATGACCAGGCGCTTGCTCTCGTAGATAAGGTCGGCGTAACTCTGCGACCATCCCGTGAACTGGCGGTACAGACGCTGGAAGACTCGCTTCCGAGAGCCGTCGACGAACACGCCGTTGAGAAGATTCAGGAAACCGTAACCGGTAGTTCCTTCAATCGCCCAACTGGGCCGCAGGTCTTCATTCCTGACCAAAATCTTTTCCGCGGCGACGTAGAGATGGCGACGAATGCCATTGGCGGAGCGGGTGGCTAGGCCTCCGGGAAGCGGGGCTTGTGCCTGAAGATCCTGAAAATATTTAAGCGGGTCGAACAGACCGTCGGGGTGGTCGACCCGAATTCCGGAAACGAGACCTTTTTGTATCAACTCAAAAGGGATGCGATGTACGGTGGCGAATACGTCAGGATTTTCCACGCGGATGGCAGCGAGGTCGTTAATGTCGAAAAAACGGCGGTAGTTAATTTCGTCGGATGCGACTCGCCAAAAGCTCAGGCGATAGGCCTGATGGTCGAGGAGGCGTTCGAGATCATCGAAACTGTGGGGGGCGCCTTTGGTACCGTTGATGGCACTCAGCACCTGATTCAGAGCCGCTGGGGCGACTTCACTGCTTTCGACCAGGGCCGCCAGCCGGCGCTTAACGACTTCCTTTTCCCGCTGACGTTCCCGCACTTTGGCCAGGTCGGTGTCCTCGCGCGGGGGCAGGTGGGACAAGGCGGTGAGTATGCTCTCCAGCTCGAGCAGGTGATCGTCGCTGGTTGGGAGCTGTTCCCTTATTTTCGCGAGAACTTTTTCCAGGAGCAGGGTCCAGGAAGCGGGGGCCAGCGGATAAGCAGTGCCTTGCGAATCGAGAGAAAAGGTCCCTCCTTCATACACCGCGCGAATCAACTGGCTTTCCAACACGAGACCAAACTGGTCGGGCAAGAAGGGCAGCAGGACTTTGTTGGCGAGCTCGGCCTTGGGCGGGTTCCAATCAATATCGAAGTAGCTGGAGTAATCCGAGCTTGGCCCATTTTCTAAAACGTCCCACCACCAGAGATTGGAGGGATGGGTGATGCACATGTGGTTGGGTACGACGTCCACCACCAATCCCATACCGTGCTGCTTTAGGCGGTCGGCGAAGGCGGTAAATTCTTCCTCCGAGCCGATTTCGGGATTGAAGCGGGTGTGGTCGGTTACGTCGTAGCCATGCAAGCTGCCGGGGTGGGCCATCAGGAACGGAGAGGAGTAGCAGTCGCTGATTCCGAGATCGTGCAGATATTCAACAAGCGAGGCGGCCTGGCGGAAGGTAAACGCTAAATTAAGCTGGAGACGATAGGTAGCGCAGGGGACATATGCCGGTTCTCCAGGAGTTCTGTTCTTCAATGCTATGGCCTCGGTGGTGTTCAGATGCTTGGATCGTTTGGAGCGTTCTCTGGTCTGGATGCCTCGGTGCAGGCGCGGGCAAATCCCGCTCGTGCGCAGCCGACCCCGCCCAGAATTTACCTCGACTTCGCTGCGGCCCGCGCGCGCGTACCGAACTGCGGAGCGTAGCTCCGCCAAACAACCGAGGGCGGCTGTCTGCACCTGGTTCGTGGCCGGGTTAGTTGCGCACCCGGCAACGCTTGCTGGTAACCTATCTTAACTTACCTACATCTTCTATCGGCGCCCAGGGAGACTTGATGGAACGTTATATCTGCATTCATGCGCATTTTTACCAGCCACCGCGGGAAAATGCCTGGTTGGAAGCGGTGGAATTACAGGATTCCGCGTATCCCTATCATGACTGGAACGAGCGGGTGGCAGCGGAATGCTATGCGCCCAACAGCGCCTCGCGAATTCTGGATGGAGATGGGCGAATTTTGCAGATCGTCAACAACTATTCCAGGATCAGCTTCAACTTTGGACCTACGCTGCTTTCCTGGATGGAACAAAAAAGTCCGGCAGTTTACCAGGCGATTTTGGCGGCCGACCAGGAGAGTCGGCGGATGTTTTCAGGGCACGGTTCGGCGGTGGCACAGGCTTACAACCACATGATTCTTCCCCTAGCCAGCCGTCAGGACAAATACACCCAAATTCTTTGGGGCATCCGCGACTTTGAGAGCCGTTTTGGACGGCATCCCGAGGGGATGTGGTTGCCGGAGACTGCGGTGGATTTGCAGACACTGGAGGTTCTGGCGGAGCTGGGGATCAAGTTCACGATTCTTTCTCCGTACCAGGCGGGACGGGTGCGGCCGCTGGGCGGAAGGGCCTGGCGGAAGGTGGATGGAGGCAGAATCGATCCTTCCATGGCCTATGCGGTGCGGGTTACCTCCGGACAAACCATGAATGTGTTTTTCTATGACGGGCCCATCTCCCGCGCCATTGCTTTTGAGGATGTGTTGGCGGATGGAAAGCGTTTCTCGGAGCGGCTGCTCGGGGCGTTTTCCGATTCGCGGACATGGCCTCAACTGGTGCACATTGCCACCGACGGCGAGACTTACGGACATCACCGGGCTTACGGGGATATGGCGCTGGCGTTCGCTTTGAACTATATCGAGTCCAGCCAACTGGCGCGGCTTACCAACTATGCGGAATACCTGGAGAAGCATCCGCCGACCCAGGAAGCCAAAGTTATCGGGAACAGTTCGTGGAGTTGCGCGCACGGAGTGGAGCGCTGGAGGAGCGATTGCGGTTGCAACTCTGGAGGCCACTCCGGGTGGAACCAGCAGTGGCGGGCGCCGCTGCGGCACGCCTTCGATTGGCTGCGGGACACGGTGGCCCCGCGTTATGAGACCGAAGCCGGGAAGCTTTTCGAGCGTCCCCGGCAGGCGCGGGATGCTTACATCGATGTCGTTCTCAATCGTTCGCGGGAGAACGTGGTCCGGTTCATGACCGAACAGGCGAAGCGAGCTTTGTCCGACTCCGAAATCGTGCATGGGCTGAAGTTGCTTGAACTGCAGCGTTACCTGATGCTGATGTACACGAGTTGCGGATGGTTTTTTGACGACCTCTCCGGAATCGAAACGGTGCAGGTGATTCAGTATGCGGGCCGCGCCCTACAACTGGCCGGGCAGTTGTTTCCCGAGGACGTGGCGACGCCGTTTCTCGATTTGCTGGCGCAGGCTCGGAGCAATCTTCCGGAGCAGGGAGACGGGCGCTCGATTTACGAACACTACGTCCAGCCCGCGATGGTGGATGTGGAGAAGGTGGGCGCTCATTACGCAGTCAGTTCCTTGTTTGAGGAATACGGGCAGACCACGCGGGTCTATTGCTACGACGTGGAGCGGATGGAGTACCGCACATCGCGCCAGGGGAAATTGCGGGTGGTGCTGGGGCAGGCCAGCGTCGCTTCAGAAATTACTTGGGAGGCGGATCAGCTTACTTTCGGTGTGCTGCATCTTGCGGACCATAGTGTGATTGGTGGAGTGCAAAAATTCCAGGGAGAGGAGGCCTATCACGTGCTTGACCAGGAGGTTGATAAAGCCGTCGCCAGTGGGGACCTGGCGGAATTGGTGCGACTGGTGGAGAAGAACTTCGGATCTGGCACCTACACCCTGCGGTCGCTATTTCGTGATGAGCAGAGAAAAATACTTGGCGTCATACTGGAAGAAGCTACCAACGAAGCCCGCGTTCTGTACCGAAATTTTCACGACGAACATGCTCACTTGATTCGCTTTGTGACTGACCTGGGAGTGCCTTTGCCTCGGCGCTTCCGGCTGGCGGTCGATTTCACGCTGAACTCGGATCTGCTCGACGCATTTTCGAACGGTGAGGTAGATTTGAACAAATCCAGAGAAATCCTCGAAGAGATCCGGCGCACTGGCGTGAAGCCCGATGCGGTTACCTTGGAATTTTCCTTGCGTCAGACAATTGAGCGGCGGTTCGCGCGATTCGTTGCTAATCCCATGGAAGCGGGTTTGCTTCAGCGCTTGGAAGAGACCATTGACCTGGTTCTCAGCTTGCCCTTTACGGTGCGTCTCTGGGAGGCCCAAAATACTTATTACGGCATGATGAGAAATTATGCCGGTCAAGTTCAGGAACGCGCGGAACGCGGAGACTCCGAGGCGCGGGTCTGGCTGGAAGGGTTTGCGCGGCTGGGGGAACAGTTGAAAGTAAAAGTTCAGATTAACGCACCCGTAAGCGCGTAGGTTAGCTAAATTGACGCCAGCTAGACCCCGGCCGACACGACCTGGCCGGGAACTTCGCCCGGCGCCTTACCCCGTTCCAGCCGTTGACGATAACGGATATGACGCCAACGCGTCATTTCGACTAGCGGCCGCCAGACGCCATGTACCAGGTCGTGTTTGATCAGCTGGTGCCAGAGGCGGTTGGAACGCTTGTACAAATACGACATTGCAAGATAAAGAGGTACCGCGCTCCAATCTTCCGGGCGGCGACGCCAGATGGACGAGTGCGAGAACAAACGTTCGTAGATCCAGGCGTATCCGTGTTCCAATTCGTCCGGAGTCATGTGCTTGGGCCGGAAAACGGCGTGAGCGGTGTCGTACAGAGTCCAATCACGATGGAGCAGTCTATTTTCAGATTCCATTTGCCGGAAAAGCGGGGTTGCGGGATAGGGCGTCAGGATGTGAAACGTGGCGCACTCCAATCGATTCTCCTCCACCCATTCTGCGGTCCGCGCAAACATATCCCTCCGGTCGTGGTCGAAACCGAGTACAAACGACCCATTTACCTGTATTCCGAAATCGTGCAACATGCCCACACGGCGTGCGTAGTCTGAGGTTTTCGGCGTCTTTTTGCGCGCTTCGGCCAGGTTCTCATCCGTGAGCGATTCGAAACCGACGAAAACTCCTGTGCATCCCGCCAGCGCCATGTTGCGAATCAGTTCTGGATCATCGGTGACATCGATCGAAACAGCTGCGCTCCAAATTTTGTTGAGCGGGCGTAGAGCGCGACATAGCGCATGCAAATAGTCCTTTCTGGACCCCAGGTTGTTGTCGATGAACACGGCGTAGGGCTGCTTGTCTGCGACGAATTCGGCCGCCACCTGGCGCGGATCACGCATTCGATAGGGCATCCTTAGACCGTCGGTTGCGAGGTAGCAAAAGCCGCATCGGTTGTGGCATCCGCGGGTAGCAATCAGGCTAGTGGTGGTCAAAAAACTGTGACGCGGAAGAATCCGCCGGCGCGGCGCCGGATCCTCGGAATATTCAGTATCGTAGTTCGCGCCATAGCTGGATCGTAAACGCCCGGTTTCGACGTCGCCGAGGATTTGCGGCCACAGTTGTACACCATCGCCGAGGGCCAGGGCATCGGCGTGGGGGGCGCACTCCTCGGGGCAAGACTGCACGTGAAGTCCTCCAAGCACCACTTTCGATCCACGCTTTCGATACCAATGGGCGAGCTCGAAGGCACGCCGGGCAAACGTCAGGTGCACGGTAATGCCCACAACTTCCGGCATGGGCCTAGACGGTGGGCGTCCGTCCAGCAGGTTTTCGTCCCAGTAATCGACACGCCAGTGATCGGGTGTGGTTGCGGCAAAGCTGATCAAGGCCAGACTTGGGGTTAGCACGTGTTTGCCCAAGCTTGCGTTTGGGTCTTTCGGATAGAAAGGATTGATCAGCAGCGCATAGTGCGATTCGATTGGAGCACCGGAGCCTGTGTCGTCGAGCATCGGAGCCTGAGTCATCTCCAGGGGAACCCAGCGCGCGCGAACAGACCGCAGGAAAGGCGTTTCGGGTGCGATCATTCGCACACTTTGATCCCGGAGGGGGTCGTCGTCAATAACATTTGAGGCGCGGCAGTTGTGCCAGGGAGAGCGTTTTTCATTTGGCAGGGTTCGGTCATAGCCCGCCTGCTCTCATCTTGGTGAGGCCAAGCTGGCGGGTCGTACAGCACCGTAAATAGTTATTCACGTTTTAGATACAGACATTTCATTGCCTGACGGTTGAAGGATTGGATGCCTCGATGTGCGAAGCCGGGTAGCTGCCGCTCTCGTCCACGGTTCGGTCACTGTCTATCCCCCTGGAGATGGCAGAGCGGGGCCATCGCTATGATAAGTTGCACACCCTTAGGCGTGGTGCCCTTGGCTTCCCGCAATTCGACGTCAGTATCGAAGCGATCGTTCCCTTGTTCACCGCCGCCGCAAGTGATACTCCCCGCGCAAGATAACTGAGCCTGGTGACTTCCGTTCGTTAATGGTGCCGACACAGGAAACCAAATCGTGCCGAAGAATTGTTAAACTCGGCGGTCGAGAGGACTAAGAAAATGTCGCAGGCAGCGGTGGCGGTCGAAGGGGAGCGAGTGGGACGGTCTGGTGACCCTTGTGTGATGGTTATTTTTGGCGCCGCGGGCGATCTCACCCGCCGCAAGCTGATTCCTTCGCTGTATAACCTGGCGAAGTACAACCTGCTGTCCCGCGAGTTCGCGGTGATTGGCATCGCGCGGAACCCGATGTCCACCGACGAATTTCGCGCCAAGCTGGTGCAGGATCTCAAGGAATTTGTGGCGGGGGAGGTTGATTCTGACCTGCAGCAGTGGTTTGAGCGCCACGTCTTCTACATTACCGGCGAGTTTGGCGACGCGAGCACTTACCAGCGGTTGCACGAACTTCTGCAGAAAGTAGACAAAGACCACGCCACCCACGGCAATTACTTTTACTATCTTGCCACCGCACCCGATTTCTTCGGTTCAATCGTGGAGCAGTTGGCTTCTACCGGTCTGATGTCGGAAGAAAGTCATCAGTGGCGGCGAGTGATTGTCGAAAAGCCCTTTGGACGGGACCTGGATTCGGCCAAAGCCCTGAACCAGCAATTGCTCAAAGTTGTAAGCGAAAAGCAGATTTATCGCATTGACCATTATCTGGGTAAGGAGACCGTACAGAACATTCTGGCGTTCCGTTTCGCCAACGGGATTTTCGAACCGATCTGGAACCGGCGCTACATCGATCACGTCCAGATTTCGGTGGGTGAAACCGTGGGAGTCGAAAAGAGGGGGGGCTATTATGATACCGCGGGCGCGTTACGGGACATGGTGCCCAACCATATCATGCAACTCATCAGCCTCACGGCCATGGAGCCGCCGATTTCGTTTCAGGCGGACGCTGTGCGTGACGAACAAGCCAAGATTCTGCACGCAGTGCAGCCCCTCAGCTCGGAAGATGTGCTGACCCGGACGGTGCGCGGCCAGTACGGCGAGGGGGAAATGGCGGGCCAGCATGTTCCGGCTTACCGGTCTGAGCCGGGCGTCCCCACTGATTCACGTACCGAGACTTTCGTTGCCGTGAAGCTGCAAGTTGACAACTGGCGGTGGGCGGGAGTGCCGTTTTATCTGCGCACCGGGAAACGCATGGCTTCGCGGAGCACGTATATTGTGATTCAGTTCCGGCGGGCGCCATTTGTTCTCTTCCGCGATACGGAAGTGGACAAGCTCATGCCCAACCAACTGGTTTTGCATATCCAGCCGGAGGAAGGAATTGCTCTACGCTTTGCAGCCAAGACGCCAGGGCCAGTGATGCGACTGGGCACCGTGGACATGGATTTTGAATACGCCGACTACTTTGGGAAGCAACCGAGCACGGGCTATGAACGGTTGCTGCACGATTGCATGGTGGGAGACGCTACATTGTTTCAGCGGGCGGATATGGTAGAGGCGGGGTGGAGTGTTGTCAGTCCAATGCTGGACCTATGGAAGGCTTTACCGCCGCGAAATTTTCCGAATTATGCGTCCGGCACATGGGGGCCGAAAGACTCCGACGAGTTGCTGGAGCGCGACGGACGTCATTGGAGGAATTTCGAGAAGTGAGCTCGGAGGCTAAAGCCCCATCCATCCGGAACTGCTTACGCGGCGCTAAAAGCGTCGCTCTTCCACGGTGCTGCCCGTTTCGAAAGGTCTTCCGCAGTGTGCGGAAGGCGTTGGCCTCCGAAGACTATTCCTGGCGCAGCTCCTACTTGAATCCGATGCATTAAGGCTTGGGCCACCGAGTTCCTATTAGTTACGCCGCTATGCCGCACTTTCAGGGCTATATCATTTCTTACTTGTTACCGAGGGCCTCCGCTCTGGACTGCATTCTTGCGCCGCTTCGCGGCTACACGCGGCGCTACCGAATATTCGGCAGGAGTTTGAGATCGGGGACAAACGTTTATAATTTGTGGGCTGAGGAGCTGTCATGGGCCATCCTACCAACGAACGGGCGATTGTGACTCCGTATCGGCGGCACGAAGCTGGCAGCCAACCGAGTTCGCGATACGAGCCGTATCGGGCTTCGGTGCGGCGTGCTCCCTCCAAGCCGCTGATTTTTCTGCCGCACACTTTGTCGGAGGTGACGGGGCCGGTTTATGGGCATGGAGAAATCGGCGAAACTGACAACGATCTCACTCGTCAGCATCCGGGCGAGCCGCTGGGAGAACGCATCATTGTGAGCGGGCGCGTGCTGGATAGCAACGGACGTCCCATTCCCTGCGCACTGATTGAGCTGTGGCAGGCGAACTCGGCGGGACGGTACGCTCATGCCGTCGATCAGCATCCTGCGCCGCTGGATCCGAATTTCACTGGCACCGGACGCACCCTCACCGACGAAAGCGGTGTGTACCGTTTTGTTACCATCAAGCCCGGGCCTTATCCGTGGCTCAATCATTACAATGCCTGGCGTCCCGCACACATCCATTTCTCTGTTTTTGGCAGAGCGTTTCTTTCGCGGCTGGTCACGCAGATGTACTTTCCGGGGGACCCGTTGTTCGCATTAGACCCGATCTATCAGTCGCTTCCGGACGAAAAAGCCCGGCAGCGAATGATCTCCCGTTTCGATCTGGAAACGACCCAGCCCCAGTGGGCCACCGGATACAAGTTCGACATTGTATTGCGCGGCCCCGAGGCTACACCCTTCGAGACCTGATATGGACCTGGTCCCAACACCCTCGCAAACTGTCGGTCCCTTTTTTCATTTTTCTCTCACGAACGACAAGAGCTGTGTCCGCTGCATTGCCGGTCCGCAAGTGAGAGGTGAGCGCGTCCTGCTCACAGTCCGGGCACTAGATGGCAACGGTGAAGCGGTTCCCGACGCCATGATCGAAATATGGCAGGCGAACTCCGAAGGCAAATACAACCATCCCGATGACTCGCAACTGAAGACTGTTGATCCTGGCTTTCTCGGTTTCGGGCGAATGGGGACGGCGGAGAATGGAAGCTGCGAATTCGAAACCATCAAGCCGGGCCGCGTGCCGGGCCCGGGAAATGTTCCGCAGGCACCGCATCTGAACGCGGCCGTCTTCGCGCGGGGCATGCTCAAGCAACTCTACACCCGGATTTATTTCGCGGGCGATCCGGCGAATCAGGACGATCCGGTTCTGACCCTGGTACCGGTGGAGCGCCGCGAAACTCTCATGGCGCATCCCGATGCTGCTCATCCCGGCGGGTGGCGATTCGATGTGAGGCTGCAAGGCGAGAGGGAGACGGTATTTTTCGACGTCTGATGCTGCCTCGACTTTCCCAAATACAAGGGTTGAGTGTTAGTCTCGGCAATGTCCGGCGCGGGGAGAAGTACGCATGGCGGCACGACTGATAGAGAGTCTAGCGACCAATGAAGCATTTGCCGAATTGTTTTCGGACACGTCCGTGCTGCAGGCCATGCTGGACTTCGAAGCCGGGCTTGCCCAGGCACAGGCGCGGGTTGGCATCGTGCCCCAGAAGGCAGCCGACGCAATCGCAGCGGCTGCGAAACCCATGGCCTTCGACGCCTCTAAGCTGGCAAAGGACGCGTTGCTCGCTGGCGCGTTGCCTATCCCGTTGGTGAAAGCATTGACCGAGCGGGTGCGCGCCAGCGACTCGGCTGCGGCGGGCTTCGTTCACTGGGGAGCGACCAGCCAGGACGTGGCAGATACGGCGTTGGTCCTGCTGCTCAAGCGCGCGCAACCAATTCTGGAATCCGATCTCACACGTTTGGAAAGTGCGCTGCGGCGGCTATCGGAAACACATGCGAACACCGTGATGCTTGGGCGAACCCTCCTACAGGCGGCGCCACCAATCACATTCGGACTCAAAGCTGCGGGCTGGCTTGGTTCAGTTCGCCGCAGCCGGGTGCGTCTCTCGAGCGCGTTCGGCGAAGCCTTGATGGTGCAATTTGGCGGCGCCACCGGAACCCTGGCGTCACTCGGCCAGCACGGAGTTGCCGTCGCACGCGAGCTGGCGAAGGAACTTGAGCTAGGCTTTCCTGACGCTCCCTGGCATAGTCATCGGGACCGCCTGGCGACGTTGGTGTGCGCCTGTGGAGTTCTTACCGGAGCGCTGGGAAAAATGGCCCGCGACATCAGCTTGTTGATGCAAAGCGAAGTGGGCGAGGCGGCTGAGCCAAGCGGGCCAGGGCGCGGTGGTTCTTCCACCATGCCTCACAAGCGCAATCCGAGCGGATGTTTGGTGACCCTGGCAGCGTCGAATCGGGTTCCGGGTCTGGTGGCAACTTTTCTTTCTGCGATGGTGCAGGAGCACGAGCGCGCAGCGGGAAGCTGGCAGGCGGAATGGCCCACCGTCGCGGCGCTGATGCAGGCGACGGGCGTCGCTGCCGCGTCCATGGCCGAAGTGGCGGAAGGGCTCTCGGTGGATCGAGCGCGAATGCGCGCAAACCTGGACGCTACGCGGGCCGTCATCTTTGCCGAGCGCGCCATGATGCTGCTGGGAGAAAAGCTTGGCCGGGACGTTGCCTTCAAACTGCTCGATCAGGCTACGCGCCAGAGCGTTATTCAAGGCCGGCGTCTCCACGAAGCGCTGGCCGAGATACCGGAGGTTACCCGTCACCTCGACCGCGAGACCTTGAAGAAAATTGAAACTCCCGAAGAATATCTTGGCAGCTCGGAGGTATTTCGAAAGCGCTTGCTTTCTGATGCAGCTGATGCCGACGACGAAAAGGAGTAGCCAGCTTGCCGTTCGCAACCGTTGACAATATCCGCTTGTTCTATCGCCTTGAGGGCAAGGCAGACGGTCCTGTGCTGGTGCTGTCGCACTCGATTGGCACGGACCATGGCATGTGGGCACCCCAAGTGGAAGACCTGCTGCCCTATTTTCAGGTGCTGAGATTTGACACTCGTGGCCATGGCGCGTCCGATGCGCCAAAGGGCGAATACGCGGTTGAGCGGCTGGGACGCGACGTGATTGGATTGGTGGATGAGCTCAACATTTCCAAGTTCGCGTTTTGTGGTCTTTCGCTGGGCGGGGCGATCGGTCAATGGCTGGCTCTGAACGCGCCGGATCGGGTAAGCGGTCTGGTGCTCGCCAATACTTCCCCGCAATTCGGACCGCGCACAAACTGGGAAAGCCGCATGCAGACGGTGTCGGAAAAAGGGATGGCCGGAATCGCGGAAATAGTGATGCCGCGCTTTTTTTCTTCCGAAACTCTGGCTCGAGGCGATGTCTATGCGAATGCAGTGAAGTCGGTGTTGCTGGGGACGAGTCCCATCGGATACTGGGGTTGCTGCGCCGCACTCCGGGATTTTGACGCCACACAGTCGCTGGGAAAAATCCGCATCCCGACCCTGGTGATTGCGGGTGACCGTGACGTATCGACTCCATGGGAAGGGCACGGTCAACTATTGGCCCACAATATTCCCAGCGCTCGCGCTCTGCGTCTGGTGGCCGCTCATCTTTCGAATCTCGAACGTCCGCGATCGTTCACCGTGGCGCTGCTTGACTTCCTTCTGCCAAGAGCGGAGTCGTTTGTCGATCCGCTGGAAGACGGATTCGCGGTGCGCCGCGCGTTACTTGGCGATGCTCATGTGGATCGGTCTATCGCTGGCGCCACTGAGTTCACGCGCGATTTCCAGAATCTGATTACACGCTATGCCTGGGGAACAATTTGGACTCGGCCGGGGTTGAGCCGTCGCACGCGGCGGCTGCTGGCGCTGGCTATCGCTGCCTCACTGGGACGTTGGGAGGAGTTTGGGCTGCACGTGCGCACTGGCTTGATGCGTGAACTCGAGCTGTGCGATCTGAAAGAAACCCTTTTGCAGACTGCGATCTACGCCGGAGTTCCGGCGGCCAACACCGGGTTCCACATTGCTGGCGAGGAGATTGAGAAGTTGAAGATAGGCTAGGGTTCAGCATCGAGTGGCACTTCCGATAAACCACGAAAAACACGGAGGTACACGAACGTACACGAAGGAAACCTAAGATTCGTACTTTCCTCACCACCTCGGATCCTTTGCGTTACCTAGTGCCTCCGGTGTATCGAAGGATGTGGTTGAAAGTCTGTTACGCCCGGTGTACCTGAAGGAAGCTCGCAAACACCACGAGGGGGGCGAGCTCTCCGAAGCAGACTTCAAACGAGTGGAAGACCGCGCTGTGGACGAGGCGGTCGCATTACAAGTTCGGGCGGGCGTGAGCGTTCCGGTGGCTTTGAACCACTGCGCCAGGTTCCGGCAGATAGAACTACGGTTCTCGGGCTGGTGAGTTCGAAAAAGGCCATGCTCGAAAGCAAGGCCCAACGGAAGCGGCGGGTTGCTTCCGCCGCCGCCTTCGTTGGACTAGAGAGGCTGGCCCTCAGTCCCCAACATGGGCTGGCCTCAACCATGAGGGGGACCTGGTGACCGCCGCGGATCAGGGGCCAAACTGCATCTGGTGGCAGAGACAGCGATCGCGAAGAAACCGGCACTGCTTACCCTCCTTTTTGAGCTGGCACATTATAATGTGCGTTCGCAATGGCGAATGACCTCATTACCGACTGCCACATCCATATCCAGCCGATGGAGATGCTCAAGCCTGAGGCATTCGAGCTCATAAAAAGTAAGGCTGCTGATTTCGATCGGATTACCGAATTCTGCAGGTCGCCCAAGGCCTTTCTGAAATATCTCGACGCCTCCGGCGTCGGCCGCGCGGTCCTGATCAACTACGTTGCGCCCGAAGTGATTGGCCTGCGTTCTGAAGTGAATCAGTGGGTGGCTGACTATGCGAGCACCGATCCTCGGCGGCTACTGTCGTGCGGCGGGCTTCATCCGCGACACTCGCCCAACGTCATGGTGGATGTGGAGCAGATTCTGCGGCTGAAGATCCGGATGATCAAGATCCATCCTCCTCATCAGTTGCTGTTTCCCAACGACTATCTGCATGGAGTGAAGGAACTCGAGATTATTTATCGGGCGGCGGAAGCCAACGGCGTGCCCGTGATGTTTCACACCGGAACGTCGATTTTTCACGGTGCTCGTAACAGGTACGGAGATCCGATTTACCTGGACGACGTGGCGGTGGATTTCCCCAAGCTGAAGATTCTCATGGCGCACGGCGGGCGGCCGCTGTGGATGGAGACCGCATTCTTCCTGCTGCGTCGGCATCCCAATGTGTTTCTGGATATTAGCGGCATACCGCCGAAGACCCTGCTGAAATACTTTCCGCGGCTGGAAGATGTTGCGCACAAGACACTGTTCGGCACTGACTGGCCAAGTCCCGGCGTTCGGGAAATCAAAAGCAATCTTGATGATTTTATGGCGCTGCCTTTGAGCGATGGGACTCGACAGCAGATAATGTGCCGGACTGCGTTGGCGATCTGGCCTGCGTAGCTTCCAGCTTCCGTGTGGGGGCGTTCAGCTGCTAGTCGTTGGTTCTCAGTTCCTAGTTTTTGGCGCTGGAGCCGGCGGTGTTTTCTACCAGCAACGCAATTCCCTGTCCGCCACCGATGCACGCCGATGCGATTCCGTATCTTCCCCCGGAGCGCTTTAGTTCGCGGGCCAGGGTGATGGCCAGACGCACTCCGGTGGCTCCCAGCGGATGGCCGATAGCGATGGCGCCGCCATTTACATTCAGCCTGGCATGATCCACACCAAGCTCCCGCTCACAAGCGAGAACCTGCGCTCCAAACGCTTCGTTGATTTCAAAACGATCAATCTGTTCCAGACGCAAGCCGCTGTGCTCGAGGACCGCGCGGACTGCCGCGACTGGGCCAATGCCCATAATTTCTGGAGGCACACCGACGGCCGCGCCGGCAACGATACGCGCTAAGGGCTTTTTGTCGTGTCTGCGCGCGAACGCTCCGGACGCAACTAGGGTCGCGGCCGCTCCATCCACTACGGCGGAACTATTGCCGCCAGTCTGCACGCCTCCGAACGCGGGACGAATTTTGGCCAGGACTTCAAGTGGCGAAGGCCGTACGTGACTGTCTTCGGCAAAAGATTCCACCTGACGGGGAAGGCGAATACCACGAGGAGCATATCCGGGGCACTCGAAAGTCTCGCTCACGATCGGCACGATTTCGCCACTGAGGAAACAGCCTTTCTGTGCGGCCACGGCGCGCGCGAAGCTGTCCGCGGCGAAAATGTCCACTTCTTCGCGCGAGATGTTATGTCGCTTGGCGAGGGCTTCTGCTGTTCCGCCCATGGTGAGATTGCAGCTGGGATCGAGCAGTGCTTCCCAGAGAAAGTCTTTGAACTCCACCTGGCCCATAGGAAATCCGCCGCGGTGAGTATAGGCGGCGATAGGATTGCGGCTCATGGATTCGGTGCCCACGCCCAGCGCCAAGTCGGCCTTGCCCAGCTTGATCAGATCGGCGGCTTGCAGGATCACTTCGATACCAGTGCCGCATACCCGTTGTACCAAGTGCGAGGGCACGTCGATAGGTACGCCGGAATAGAGGCTGATATGACGCGGCAGCATGTAGGTATCAAAGGAAGCTTGGGCCATACTGCCTGCGATGACGGTATCTACGTCAGCGGGAGAGACACCCGAGCGTCGGAACACTTCGCGGGCGACTTTGATTCCCAGATCAATGGGCGAAACCAGGCCGAGAATTGCGTTGTAGTCGGCGAATGCGGTGCGCACTCCATCGAGCAGCCAGGCGTCGTCATATTTTGAGAGCAAACCCTTAGCCCCTGTGGTCATGCCATTCCTTTCTCTTCGGCGCCGTTTTGCGCTCTATCGCTTAGGTAAGTAAATATAACTGTAACCCAAGATCGATTTAGAGGCGCGTTTGCATCGCCAAAGCGCATCGTCCGCTCCAAACCGATGTGTATCCGTTACGAAGATGGCCCAGGCGGTCGCGTAGATTTCAGGCGTCCTCCGAGACGCGGCTGCGGATTTCAAGGTCCCGGGAGGGATCTTTTACGGTAGCCCGCCACTTCAGTGGCGAGCCAATAGGAGGATGCGCATGCCGTAGACGCGACTGAAGCAACTCCCAACGCCAAAGGTGGCATGTCAGCCGTCCCCACCGGACGCGGTCGTTCCTTGCACGCCGGAAGATCAAGTCCGGGTAAGTTGTTCAATCAGTTCTCGACGCTGCGGATAGAGCTTGATCAAGTTAGATCGTTTGCCTAATTCGAAGTCCTCGAAATCGAAACCCGGCGCCACGGTACAGCCTGCCAGGGCGAACGACTCAGGGTCCTTGACGCGCGAGGCAAACCAGCCGCCCGCCTTGACCACTGCCTGCAACCGTTCGCCCGCGTCGGGATTGCTGCCGAGCGAAATTTCCGAATAACGCCCGCCCTCTTCGATCACGTGGACGACAAACGGAGCGCCCGCATAAAAATGCCACATCTCATCCGAGCGGAGACGATGGAAGGCGGAGAAGTTCTCCCCTTCCAGCAAGAAATAGATTGCGGTCGAAACCAGCCGCGAACCTGTGAACTGTGGGGGCAAGGCTTCCTTGGCGATGGAGAGGCCCGAGCGATAAGTCTCGCGATAGTACCCACCCTCGGGGTGAGCGATGAGGCCCAGTTTGTCGATCCAGTATTTGGCGGATGGGGTCATTGTTGCCTCTCCGTACTACCGCTTGACAAGCGGATCTCCGGGCTTGGAAATTATCGCTTATCAGAACGAGTTTTGTATTCTGCGCGCGCTGAAGACAGCCGGGCTTGCCCAGCTGGGCGGGTGAGGACACCCACCCCTACGTGGGTCGTGGTAGATCCTCTACTGAATCTGGTGGCGGCAGTTCCGAGATTGCTGGGTATGCACGACGAGAACAGCACTGACAAAGAAAACGACGTGCCGTCTGAGATCAGCTCTGCGATCGACCGACGCATCGTTGTCGGACACGCGCTCTATGCACTGGGGCGTCGCTTTCCATTTTCAGCGCATACCGGAGCATCGGCTTCATCGTTCTGGTGCAACTCAACTACGCAATCGCGCCTCGGTTTATGCGGCGTGCCGGTTCCTGATTCCCTTCGCGACGATTCACCTGGGTTTGACGCTGAAATGGCTGGCTATACATTGCCATCTTCCACCCAGGTTCATCCAGGTGTCGGTGAAGCGTCCGCGGCGCTCCCAGGGCCTGCCTTTGTCGATTCCCTTTTCATAGTAAGCGCCGGTCACGACCGCGGTGTTGCCGTAGGAGTGAACCACCAGGTCGCTGGACTGGAGAACCTCGGGGCGGTAAGACTTGTCGGCCACGGAGGCAACGATCTGTGCCTTGTTGTAGAGCGTGCCTTCGGCGACGGTCATGACGAAATCGTCCGCGAGCAGAAGCTGCACCGCCGGCGCATCATTGTTCAGCTCGGCCCGATTCCAGAGGTTTTCCATCGCAATGATTTTGGTCGAGTCCTGGGCGACCGCGAGGAAGGGGACTGCCAACCACAGCAGAGCAGCCAGACTGCGTTTCATTGGAACTCCTCACCTTTGTGACTTAACAGCCTACGAACAAATTCCAACACGACACGGTTCGTCATAGCAGGGCTGAAGCCCTGATTGATCTTGAACGCCAGCGCGGCGCTTAGGACCGCTCTTCCACGGAGCTGCGCGCTTCGGAGAATATTCCACGGGCCCGTCGAAGTCGCGCCCTTCCCAGAGCCCATCCGGAGCAGCATTTTCCGTGGCTGTTAAAGGTTCGCCGTGGCAATACTCTATTACACTCGCTATTACACCCGTTGACGGGCGTGGAACTGCTTTGCGATGCGGTACCTTCAAGCCAGGTGAGTCAAGCGAGGGATCTGGCAATTTCTTTCGCCGATCGCCGGTCTGCGTATACTTAAGCGGTTTGTGCAGGGAAAGAGAAACTGGCCGCCTGAGGAGGTTTAATGGGGTTCAGTGCGAAATCGGGATTGTGGCTTCTTGCCCTGGTTCTTTGGCCCTCGCTGATTCAAGCTGCCGATCTAAAACCGGAAGACGTCGTTGCCCGTCATCTTGACTCACTGGGCACGGCCGCGGCGCGTGGGGCCAACAAGTCGAGGGTTATCCAAGGCACAGCAAAGTTCAAGATGCTAGTAGGGGGCGGCGGCCAATTGGAAGGCAAAGGGGCTGTGGTGTCAGAAGAACGCAAACTCAACATCATGATGAAGTTTCCTAACGACTATAAAGGTGAACAATTTATTTCGGATGGAGACAAATCGTATGTCGCGGCAACCACCGCCAGCCACCGACGCACCACCTTCGGCGAATTTGTGCTGAGTCAACCGGTGATCTTGCAGGAAGGATTGCTGGGCGGCGCTCTCTCTACGGCTTGGGCATTGTTAAACCTCGACCGCAACCATCCTCGCATTAGTTCTGGCGGACTCAGGAAGGTGGATGGACGGCAACTGCTGGATCTCCATTACCAGCCCAAGGGGAGCAACGAAATGGACATCCACCTCTACTTCGATCCGGAGACCTATCGCCATGTCGAGACCGTGTACTCGATAGCTCTGGCCACAGGACTGGGCACCTCCGTACCCAGTATTACCGATCAAGTCGGGTTGACAACCCCTTCTGGCCTGGCCGGAGGCGACCCCACCCAGAGTTCCAAGCAGCGAGATGTTCGTTACACTTTGGAAGAGCGCTTCAGCGATTTCACTACTGCCGAAGGGATCACCTTGCCCTCGCATTACAACATCCATTTCACCCAGGAACTACAGGACGGAAAAACAACCGTCTATGAATGGGACATGAAGGCCAACGAGGTATCAGAGAATATGTCGCTAGACCCACGAAACTTCCAGGTCAAATGAAGTACGCTCAGCAGAAGCAAGGTCGAGTTCCACGCCCTGAATCTCACCGAAACTAAGGTCGGCTGCGGACGGAGTAATGCGTTTGCGCCTGCAATGTGCAACCGAATATTTGCGGTTTCGGGTAAGGGAACCCGGAGGCTGCCGGTTCGCGCTGAAGATGTAGTGCGACCCAGCGGCAGCCTCGGCATTCACGCCAGACAGGGCATCAGTTGCCCGGTTTCTTTTTGGGAGCAGAATCACCCTTCGGTGCCAGGTTGCGGACGTAGCTCAGAACCGAATGGATTTCGTCTTCGGTGATCAGGGTCTTGAAGGCAGGCATATTGCCCTTCCCCTCGGAGATCGACTCCGTCAGTTCAGCGTCCGATTTCTTCTGAACCTCGGGCGAGCGCAAATCCGCCGACTGCAGACTCTTCCCCACCGGCGTATTGCCGCTTCCGTCTTTCGCATGGCAGGTCAGACATTTCGCTTTATAGACGTTCGCGCCTGCCGACTCCTCCGCCGCAGCGGAACACGACACGACCGCAAGGAGCAGACCGAGGGCCAAAACGCCAAGTACCGACAGGTTCTTGAATAGTAGGTTCATAATCCCCCAAAATGTTAGTTGAGCCGCCACGGCTGGATCGAATTCACGCTCAACCGCACGGTCGAAACTTCGTAATTCTAGTGGTTCGTGCTGGTCAAATCAACGGAGCCCCCCACTTGCTTTAGGGGCGGGACTGAGGCGGCGCCAGCCTGATATTTCTTCGATGGCTTACCAAATATGTGTACGTCAGCGGACAGACGGCGCGAATTTTACTTCTTACGATAGTGGTCAGTTGGCAGCGTTTGGCCTACGGCGAGATGGAATCGCTGGGAGATGGTCCATGGCATCCGACGAAACACCTTTCCTAGGCCCGGCCTTACGCTTTCCGCAATGGCAGGGCGAATACGAAGCAGCTTTGCGGGAGACAGACCGCAAGATGTTATTCAAGCGCGTCGAGATCGCGGAGGCCGCGCTCCTCAATCACCGTGACGCTTTGACGCAGGACTCCGACGACCGAGTGGAAGAACAAGAGATTGAAAGCGCTCTGAAGAGTTTGCGCGCGCTGAAGAGGGACGTCTTGGACTTTTCTTGACGCTGTGATTTCCTTGTTCAG
>Ga0070706_100000379_pt1 | contig 53225 bp, 51 predicted proteins | sample KBSK5501metaG_FD_65476 | JGI IMG/M metagenome (GOLD analysis project Ga0070706, IMG submission 65476) | Corn, switchgrass and miscanthus rhizosphere microbial communities from Kellogg Biological Station, Michigan, USA - KBS K5-50-1 metaG | ecosystem: Host-associated > Plants > Roots >... | reverse complement strand
AGGCCGCCGAGCGGAACGCGGCGCTTGCCCGCCTGGCCCGCGGGCATCGGGAGCGGCTCGATACCAGCACGGCGGAACTCGCCCGGCTCGCGGAAGAGGTCGAGCGCGGGGCGGCGGAGGCCGACGCCCTCGCCGCCGCCTCCGGAGAGATCGAGAAGTTCATCGCGCAGACCAAGGCGATCGCGAAGCAGACGCACATGCTCGCGCTCAACGCGTCCATAGAAGCCGCGCGGGCAGGGGATGAGGGCCGCGGGTTCAGCGTCGTCGCCGAAGAGGTCCGCAAGCTGGCCAGCCAGGCGGCGCAGGCGGCCACCTCGACCAGCACGACGGTGCAGAGCGTGCTCGAGCGGGTGCAGACGGCGCGAGAGCGCCTCATCCGGCTGGGCCGTGGCGGCATGGCCGCCCGAGACGCGGCGCACGCCGCGGCGGAGGGGCTGGCCGGCGTCGCGGCTGACGCGGAGCAGAACGACGAATGGACCCGCCGGATCTCCCACTCGGCGCAGGAGGTCCGCGCGCTCGTGGAAACCATTGCGAGCCGGATGCGCGAAGTGTCGGCGGGCACGGAGGAGTATGCCGCCGCCGCCCAGGAGATCGCCGCCGCAGCGCAGGAGCTCAACGCCTCGACCGAGGAGATCTCTTCGTCAGCCGGCCACCTCGCGGAGGCCTCCGAGCGTCTCACCGGGGCAGTGGGCGGGTTCAAGCTCCAGTGATCCTGCTCCGCAATGCGGACGTCTACACGCCGGAGCCCCTCGGTCTCAGGCACCTCCTGATCGCGGGCGAGCGGGTCGTCTGGCTGGGCAAGGACCTCCCGCCCCTGCCCTCCGCGCTGGGCGTGGAGGAGGCCGACCTGGGCCGCCGCCGGGTGATCCCGGGATTCGTGGACGGCCACGTCCATCTCACCGGCGGCGGCGGCGAGGCGGGGCTGCACACCCGCGTCCCCCCGCTCGCGCTCACCGAACTCACCCGCGGCGGCGTCACTACGGCCGTGGGCGTCCTCGGTACCGCCGCGGCCGGGCTCGGGGAGAGGTCCCCCGCCTTCTCATCACCGAGCTCCGCCGCCTTGGCGTCCCCGACGCTGCCATTTCGACCGCCCCGGACGACCTGACCGCGCTTCGCGGTGCCCTGGGGTGGGCCCGCCCCGGGGACCTTCTGCTGCTGACGGTCCACGTCGACCAACAGGCGGCCCTCGGATTGCTCGAGCGGATCCGTCGGGACGGGTGGGTGCCGGAGCAGCCCCTGCCCGGCTAGCCGGCTCAACGCACCCGGGTCTCCAGCGTATCTTTAGTACGATGAGCCGTTTCGCGAAGTATGCGTGGGGCGTCCTCGCCGGCAATCTGGCGGTCGTCCTCTGGGGTGCCTTTGTGCGGGCCTCGGGGTCGGGCGCCGGCTGCGGGAGCCATTGGCCGCTGTGCCAAGGTGAGATCATCCCGCCGGATCCCGCGGTCGCCACCCTCATCGAGCTGGCCCACCGGGTCACGAGCGGGACGGCCCTGCTGCTCGTCGCCGGCCTCTTCGTCTGGTCGCGCCGGGTGGCACCTTCCGGGTCGGCCGTGCGCCTGGGAGCGACGTTTTCGGTCGTCTTCATGCTGGGCGAGGCCTTGTTGGGGGCCGGCCTGGTCCTGTTCAAGATGGTGGCCCAGAACGACTCGCTCGCCCGCGCGTTCTGGCTCAGCGCGCACCTGCTCAACACGTTCCTGCTCCTCGGCTCGCTCGCTGTCACCGCCTGGTGGGCCTCCGGCGGCGCGCCGCCCCGGCTCCGCGACCGGGGCACCACGGCCGGCGTGCTTGCGGTCGGGCTCCTCGGAACAATGGTCGTCGGGATGAGCGGCGCGATCACCGCGTTAGGGGACACGCTCTTTCCGCCGGCGTCGCTGGCGGAGGGCCTACGGCAGGACGTCTCTCCCACGGCGCACATCCTCCTGCGACTGCGGGTCCTCCATCCGGCGGCGGCGGTGACCGTCGGCCTCTATCTCGTCGCCACGGCCGCCGTCCTGGCCTCACGCAGCGGGAACCCCTCGCTCACCCGGCTCGCCCGCGCGCTCGGCGCGCTGATGGTGCTGCAGTGGCTCGCGGGAGCGCTCAACGTCGCCCTCCTGGCACCCCTTTGGCTTCAGCTCGGCCATCTGCTTCTCGCCGACGCCGTGTGGATCACGCTGGTGCTGCTCGCGGCCTCCGTTCTCGCCGACCCGCGGGTCGTCCCGGCACTGTCGCGCGGACCCGCACCGGTCCGGAGCGAGGCGGCGGTCGCGACCGGAGCGCCACGATGACGACCCCTCTTCATCCCCGCCTCTTCGAGCTTCGCGCCGAGCTGGAGCGTACGCGCGACGCGCTGCTCGCCGCCGTCGCGCGCGTTCCCGCCGAATCCGCCGGGGTCCGGGCGGAGGCCGACTGCTGGTCGATCGCTGAGATCGTGGAGCATCTCCTAATCGTCGAGGATGGCATCGGGCGGCTGCTGGGCAAGCTCGGTAAGCAGGCCGATGCCCTGGGACCCGAGACGTCGTCTGCGTCCGTGCTGTCGAGCCTCGACCGCCACGGGCTCCGCACGCCGCGGCACCGGATCCGAGCCCCGGGCCCGATCCTGCCGACCGGCACCGTGACGCTGGGCGAGGGTCTGGCCGGACTCGCTGAAAGCCGGCGGAAGCTGATCGAGCTGATGCACCGCGTCAGCGGCCGCGCGCTGGGGGAGCTGGGGGCGCCGCATCCGCTTATCGGCCGGCTGACCTTTTACGAGTGGCTGCTCTTCCTCGCCCAGCACGAGGAGCGCCATACCATCCAGATCCGCGAGACCGCCGGGCGTCTGTCTCACCCCGCCCAGTCGCCTGGTCACTGACGCCAAACACCACCGAATCCGGAACCGTCCATGCGAAAGCTCGCCGTCCTGTTGATCTCCCTCGGCCTCGCAGGCCTGGCCCTGGGCATCGCGACAATCATCAAGATGGCGCGCATGCCGGGAACCGTGCCGTTCAGCGTCGAGAACTACGGAGGTCCCGGACCGATCGTCGGCGCGCTGCTGCTTCTCTTTGGCGGCCTTTACCTCTTCTCGTCCGCACGGCGAGAGGACTGAGCCGGCAGGCGGGTGTCGGTGACCGCGGCGCCCCGGCCCGGCGTCCACTACGCCTGGATCGTCGCGGCGGTCACCTTCGTGACGCTGCTCGTCGCCGCGGCCATCCGCGCGACGCCGGGCGTGCTCATCGTGCCGCTCGAGGAGGCGTTCGGGTGGTCGCGGGCGACGATCGCGGGCGCCGTGTCGATCAACCTGGTCCTGTACGGGCTGATCGGGCCGTTCGCTGCGGCCGTCATGGACCGGGTGGGGGTCCGGCGGACGCTCGCCGCCGCGCTCTGCTTTCTGGCGGCAGGCGTAGGGTTGACGGTCTTCATGACCCGGCCATGGCAGCTCATGCTGCTTTGGGGCGTCGTGGTCGGGACCGGCAGCGGGGTCGTGGCGCTGGTCCTGGGCGCTACCTTGGTCAACCGCTGGTTCGTCGCGCGGCGGGGGCTCGTCATGGGGATCCTGACCGCGAGCACGGCCACCGGCCAGCTTGTCTTTCTCCCCCTCCTCGCGTGGCTCGTCACCCACCGCGGCTGGCGGGCTGCGCCGGTCGTCATGGCCGGGGCGGCGCTGCTGCTCGTGCCCGTGGCGGCCGCTCTCGTGCGCGACTTCCCTGCCGACAAGCGGCTCGCGCCCTACGGGGGCACCGAGGCGGATGCCGTCCGGCCCGAGGCCGGGGGCGGCGCGGCCCGCGCGGCGGTTGCCGCTCTGCGGGAGGGGCTCCGCCACCGGCAGTTCTGGATCCTCGGGGGGACGTTCTTCATCTGCGGACTCAGTACCAACGGCCTGGTCGGCACGCACCTCATTCCGGCCTGCATGGACCACGGCATTCCGGAGGTCGCGGCGGCCGGCCTACTGGCGGCCATGGGGTGGTTCGACCTGGTGGGCACGACTGCGTCGGGCTGGCTGTCGGACCGATGGGACAGCCGGAAACTGCTGGCCTGGTACTACGGACTCCGGGGGCTCTCGCTCTTCTTTCTGCCGACCGCCCTCGCCGGCACAACGGCGGCCCGTTGGGGATTCGCCACGTTCTACGGGCTCGACTGGATCGCGACCGTGCCCCCGACCGTGCGGCTCACCGCAGACACGTTCGGCCGCGCCCGCGTGGGCATGATGTTCGGCTGGATCGTGGCCGCGCATCAGCTCGGCGCGGCCACGGCTGCGTTCGGCGCGGGCGTCGTCCGGACTCAGTCGGGGGACTACGGCGCGGCCTTCTGGGCCGCGGGGGCCTTGTGCCTCGTGGCAGCGGCGCTCGTCTTCGGCATCGGGGCGCCGGCGGCGGCCCCGGATCGGCGCCCGGCTCCGTCCACGCCCCTCGGCGTCGAGGTCTGACAGGTGGCGATCGTCGGTCCGCTCTTTCCCCGGTCGCCGGGCCGGCGTCGCCCTCCCGATCCGGAGCGCCACCTCCGGGCACCGGATCACCCGCTCTTCCTGCCCACACGCCGGCGCCGCCCCTGGGTCTCGCTCACGGCCAGCGCGGTCGTGCACGTCGGGGTGATCGCGCTCGCTCTTCTCCTCACCCGGCACGAGGAGAAGGTGATCGAGGAAGAGAAGGCGGAGCGCGCCCCAACCGAGCAGCGGGAGCACGTGATGCCGCTCTACGTTCCGCCGCCCCCACCGCGCCCGGCGACACCGCCCCCGCCGCCTCCACCCCCGCCGCCGGAGGCCCCGACGCCACCACCACCGCCGGTGGCCGTGGCCCCGCCTCCGGCGGCGCGCCAGCCGACCCCGGAGCCGGAGGCTAACGCACCGCCGGAAGAGAAGCGGTCCTCAGGTGCCGAGGAGCCGGACGAGAAGAAGACGGGGGACAAGTCGCCGAAGGAGGCGGCCAGCGCGACGACGCCGCCGACGGACATCTCGACGGCGCCCACGATCGAGTCCGAAGCCAAGCGCATCTTCGGCCGGCAGAAGGCAGGCCCGCCCGCGGGCGCGGGCCCCCGCGACGTGCGGCCGCTCCAGACCGAGCTCCCCGATCGGCCCGACAAGTGCGTGCCGCGGCCGGCGGTGCCGGCGGAATCCGCAGGCGCGCCGCAGATCGGCGTGGCGGTCGGCCGCATTTTCCGGAGCGACAACGGGCGTCCGCTGGCGGGGGCGCACCTGGTGATGCTGGGTACGTCATACACCACCTTCACCGATGAGAACGGCGAGTATCAGTTCCGATTCGATATGTCGCTCATCGACAACTGCCGCACGCAGTACGTACGCGTCACCGCGCAGGGATACGAGTCCCGGCTCCTGGTGCTCGTTGTGGGGCCGCGGACCCGAAGCGACGATGTCATCCTGCGGCGGAGGCGCTGAGATGGCGCCGCCGCTCTGGATAGTCCGCACGGCGTTCCGCACCGTCGGCAACGTGGCTCCCGGCGTCGCAGCGCGGTGGGCGGAGGCGATCTTCTGCCGGCCACCGCGCCATGAGGCGCGCGTGCAGGACGACGCCTTCCTTGCGACCGGCCAGCGTTTCTCGCTCGCCTCGGACGAGGGCACCCTGGCTGCGTGGACCTGGGGCACCGGACCGACCATCCTGCTGGTGCACGGGTGGGGGAGCCGCGCCGGCCGCTTCAGCGTGCTCGCCCCGGCGCTGGTCGCCGCCGGGTTTCGCGTCGTCGCGCACGACGGGCCGGGCCACGGCGAGTCGTCGGGCCTGCTGGCGTCGCTGCCACAGTTTGCCCATGCGGTCCGCGCCGTGGCGGGCGCGCTGGGGCCGGTCTCCGGGATCATCGGGCACTCGCTGGGAGGGGCGGCGGTCGCGCTCGCGATACGGCAGGGACTCTCGGCGGAGCGGGCAGTGCTGCTCGCCGCGCCGGCGGACGTCGAGGTCTTCTCCCATCGGTTCGCCCAACGGCTCGCGATCCCGCCCGCCGCACGACTGGTGATGCAACGGAACCTGGAGGAACGTTTCGGGTTCCGGTGGCCCGACATCAACGTGGCGCGGCTGGCGGCCGGGATGCAGGTGCCGGGATTGGTCATCCACGACGCGTCCGACGCCGAAGTGCCGCTCGCGGATGGTCAGGCGATCGCGCGGGCGTGGCCGGGCGCGGAGCTGCTCACGACGACGGGGCTGGGGCATCGGGGCGTGCTGCGGGACGGCGAGGTGGTCCGGCGGGTGGTGGAGTTCATCGGGGCGCCGCGACCCACGCCCCGCTGACGGAAACACTCAGCCGCAGCGCGGCGAGCGCGACGTCGAGGTATCTCATGGCAGCGCCTGGATCACGTCGTCCTTGAGCCCGACGCCCGTCAAGCGGCGACGACGTGCTTCGGTCAGCAGAAACCACGCCCGTTCCGCGGCGAGTCCGTAGGCGAGCCCGTCCGGGCGCACGTTCGAGATGCAGTTCCGCTCCGCATCGGTGCGGCCGATCGCCGGCGACCACGTGACGTAGATCCCGAGACTCTCCGGTGAGCTCAGTCCGGGCCGCTCCCCGATCAGGACGGCGGCGAGCCGAGCCCCCAAGTGCTCGCCGATCTCGTCACCCAGCGCCACGCGACCTTGCTCGGCGACGACCACCGGACCGATCCGCCAGCCATCGGCTGCGAGCCGCGGAGTGAGCGCGGCCAGAACCGGGGGGGCATGCGTCTGCACGGCCCGGGGCGACAGACCGTCCGCCACCACGAACACAACGTCGAGTGGCGCGGTCGAGGCCCCCACCCGCTTGACCCGCTCGCGGGAAGCGGTGTCGAGCCGGCGGCCGAGATCGGGCCGCGCCAAGTACTGCCGCCGGTCGCCGGCCGCGCTTCGCACCGTGATCGAGGAGAGCCCGGCGCGCTCGAGGTCAGTCGACAGGCCCGCCCCGTCGAGCGCCTGATGAACGGCGTCCCGGGCGCGGGCATGGGCCAGCTGGAAGTCGAGGTGAGCGCTGGTGGGGAGACTGGCTCCCGAATGACCGAGGCCGATCCGGGCAGGCGTGCGCGGGCGGAGCACAGCCCACGGGTCAGGCTCGATCACACGCCGAGAAGTTGCTTCTTGAAGCCTTCGCCGGGGCCGGGGTGGGGACCGATCCAGGCCTTGAAGAGCGCGTCGGCGAAGGCCTTCCCTTCGATCGTGCCCTTCGTGGCGCCCTTGACGTCCACCCGAGTCCCCTGCCCGGGCAGGTAGGTGAACGCGAACTGCTCCCCTTTCTTGATGTCCTCCATGTAGGAACACAGCGTCTCGAACTGAGCCTTGAGCTCCGCCGATGCATCGGGGGTATTGTGCTCGAGCGCCTCGTTCCACGCGCCGCACATCTTGCCCTTGTCCACGTCATGTACGAACTGCATCACCATATGGCGTGGCTCGTCAGCCGCGAGAATCTTCTCCGCGTCGGTTTCCTTCGCGGCCAGATAGAGAGCGGCCACGTACACCTTGACGATGAATTTCTTGCGTGTGGCCGTGCCGTTGAGCACGAGCGCGTGCCCCTCCACGTCGACCCGCGTGGGCAGCGAGACGCCGTCGCGGGTGACCGTCGCGGTGGAGTCCTGGGGCTCCGGCGCGCGACCGGGAGGCGGGGCGGCCGGGGCGGCCAGCGCGCGGAACGAAAGGAGAACGGCGAGCAGGCTTGTCATGGCGAGTCGGAGCTGGGCGCTCACCAACCCATCCGGCTCCGGAGGGCGGTGACATGCGCCACGTGGTGGCGGCTGTGCCAAGCATACATCGCGAGCATCTGGTCCAGCGAGATCACGCCCCAGTCGGGGTGGCGCAGCCTTCGCCCGAACTGCCCCGCGGCGAGCACCCGGAGCATCAGCACCCAGCGCTCGTGGAGCGCGTCAAGCAACGCCAGCGATACCGCGATCGGCCCGGAGCGTGCCTCCGGGAGCTCCGCCCAGCGGGCTTCCTCGTAGGTCTTGATGGTCGGCTCGTCCTCGGTCAGGGCGAGCTTGAAGCGGGTGTAGGCGTTGAGGTGACTGTCGGGGAGGTGATGCACCACCTGACGCACCGTCCAGCCGCCGTCGCGGTAAGGGGTATCGAGCTTGACGTCGTCGAGACCGGCCACGGCCCGCCGGATCTCGCCGGGCAGCCCAGCGATCTGGTCGATCAGGCGCGGACGGTCAGCGTCATCGACCCCGGGGGGGAACTCGAATTTGCCGATCGGGTAGCGCAAATCGGTCATGAGAATCTCCGGAACGAGGGGGGCCACGACAAGAGCCCCTACGGGCCCGGACCCGCCGGAGTTTTTCAGCGCCCCGCCTGGCCTCCGAAGCTGCGCAGCCGCCATCCGTCGCTCGTGCGCTCGAGCGTGACGCGCGCGTCCACCGGGTCGAGCGCCGGATTGCCGCCGCCCGGCGTACTCCGGGTCGCGCCGCGGACCCGGGCCGTGGCTTGCGCGCTGTCCACTGCGATGTCAGAGATCTTCCAGTCGGTTTGCATCCGGCCGCCGGAGCCGAAGAACGACTCGAGGTACGATTGCTGCGCCTCGGACATGCCCGAGAACGCCCTTCGGGCCTGGGCAGCGCTGCCGGCTTCGAGCGCCGCCGCGTAGCCACGAACGGCGGCCTCGACGGCTTTCCGGTCGGCGGCCGTCACCCCGGGTTTGGCTGGCGTCACCGGGCCGCCGACCCCAAGGAGCGCGGAAGCCCCGGACACCGCTCCAGGCGACGCCGAGGGCCGGGCCGGCGCCGTGGGTGCGGGCGCGGGCTTCGGCGGCGCCGGCGTGGACTCCACGACCGCGTGGGGCGGCGGTGGGGCCGCCGCCGTGGACTCGGAGGCCGGCACCGCGGCCTTCACGCGCCTCGCCGCACCCGTCTTCCCGGCGGGAGTCGGCTTCCTGGCAGGCGTCACCGCGGGCGGCTCCTGCGCCGGGCTCGTGCTGAGCGCCGCCGCCGCGGGGAGCGGTGCCGTGGCCGCGCTCGTGTCGTTGGCGGCGGGAGCGGTCGCAGCCGCGGAAGCGGCCCCCGTGTCGGTAGCCGGGGCGGCGCTCGCGGCCTGGCGGCTCCGGATCGCGACGCTCACCGCCGCGATGGCGACCACCAGGCCCCCGGCCGCAAGGGCGAGCGAGAGCGGGGAGCTGTGGCGCTTGATGGTGGGGGAACCCGACGCCGCGGCGACGTCGGCGGTATTGGCCGGCGCGAGGACCGTGGCACCGGTGCTCACGGCACCCTGGGCCGCTCCCGTGGACACGGCGCCGGTGCGGGGGGTCGAGGAGAGCGGCACGGGCGTCCGCATGAGCGGGATCGGGCTCTTGGGCGTCGTCACCCCGATTGCCCTGCGCTGTCCAGTCTTGGCGATCGCGATGAGCTGGCTGCGGGTCGGATCATCCGGTGTGAGCGTCGGCGACCCGATGGCGGCGATCACATCTTCCACCGACGGCCACCGGTCCGCCGGCTCCTTGGCCATCATCCGCATCACGGCGGTCCGAAGGCCTTCCGGGCAGTCGGGTCGGGTCGCCTCGATCGGAGCCGGCGCTTGGTGTACATGCGCGTACATCATCGCCATCATGCCGCCACCGGTGAACGGAGGCTTCCCCGTCAGCATCTCGTACGCGACGACGCCGAGTGAATACTGATCCGAGGCCCCGGTAACCGGCTGCGCCGCCACCTGCTCGGGACTCATGTACGTCGGGGTACCGACGGACAGCCCGGTGCTCGTGAGCTGTTCCGCCTCCGAAACTTTGGCGATGCCGAAGTCGGTGACGACGGCCCACCCCTCGTCGTCAATCAGGATGTTGCCGGGCTTGATGTCGCGATGGACCACGCCCCGCCGGTGCGCATATCCGAACGCGCTGGCCGTCTGACCCAGGATCGCCTGGACCATCGGGATCGGCAGCGAGCCCAGTTCCTTGATGATCGAGTCGAGCGACCGGCCGTCCACGTACTTCATGACGAAGTACAGCAGGCGCTCCGTGCGTTGAACCGCGTAGATCGGGATGATGTTCGGATGGCTGAGCGAAGCCGCAGTCTTGGCCTCGCGCCGGAACCGCTCGACGCCGTCGCCAAGGCTCAGCGCCTGCGACATCACTTTGATTGCGACCTTGCGGTCAAGGGCGATGTCGTGAGCGAGGTACACCGTCGCCATGCCGCCGCGGCCGAGCTCGCCGGCCACGTCGTAGTCGCCCAGCGTGGCGGCGCGAAGCGCCTCCAGCTCCTCGCGGTCCGTAACCGGAAGGCTGCCGGGCTCGGCGGGCGGCACGGCAGCGGCAGGCTGGTCCGGCTGTTCGGTACTCATGGGTTCTCGGTTAGGGGCGACCCCTGCCCCGTCGCCAGGGGTTCACACAGACGCGGGAACATGCAGGAAACCGCTAGCTGCTGCAATGCCGGGGCCGGACCCGGCGGAGAGCCCGGCATCGCCACGGGGGCAGCGGTGCCCGACCCTCGGGCCCGGAGTCGGGGGCCGGCGCATTCGATGCGGTCGGAGACCGATCGAACCGGAAACGCTTTGTATCCCGGACCATTGCATCACCCTACCCCGATGCGCAACAGGCAGTTAGATCGACGCCCGGTCCATTTCAGATGGGGTGGGAGACGGAGCAATTCGACCCGACGCCTCGCCTCCAGGTCGAGTGGGCGACTGATCCGTCCCGCTGGCCGGCCGCCCGGCGGCTGGCTGCTTCGCCAGCCAAGATCCGCTCCGCTTGATCGAGGTGGTGCGAACACGCCGCTATCCTGACGCCGGTGTGGCGGGCACGAGACGCCCGGCCCGGTCTTTCACAGCAAGCCAGCGGGCCCTCAGAGCCCGTAGAGCGCCAGGGTGTCGATCACGGCGGCGAGCCGGCGCGCCACCGTGGGATGGGATGCCTCGAAATGGACCACGGCATCCTCCAGCCGACCCCGGAGCGAGGCCGGCGGAATCTCTTTCTCCAGGGCGTCGCCGATGTCGTGCTGGAGCGCCCGGAGCCGCTCGCGAAGACCGGCGTCCAAGGTGTTCGCTCCCGCGAGCTCCGCACGCAGGCGCTCCAGGGCCTTCCGCAGTTCGTCTCGATTCATTGTCAGCCCCATAAAAGATCTCGCCGACCGCGGTGGAATATAGGGACTGAAGTCGGTGAAACCTGCGGAGGAGTGTTGACGTATCGTGCGCTAGGTCTTACGATATATCGCGCGTCATTACTGGGCGTTGTCCGGGAGGCAATTGTGAGTAAATGCAGAGATGACTGGGGCTTGGGGAACATCCTCGCGGCCGGGTTCGGGCCCGGTGGCTTCGGCTTCCAGTGGGGCGGCCCCGGCGGCCGGCGGCGCCGGGGCCAGATGTTCGAGGCCGGCGAGGTGAAGTTCGTAATCCTGCGGCTCCTCCGTGAAAAGCCACGGCATGGCTACGAGATCATCAAGGCGCTCGAAGAGCGGATGGGGGGGCATTACACGCCGTCAGCGGGAACGGTCTATCCGACGCTTCAGCTGCTCGAGGATCAGGGCTTCGTCCGCGGGGTCGAGACCGATGGGCGGCGGGTCTACCACCTCACGCCGGAAGGCGAGGCCTTTCTCGACGAGCATCGCGACGTCGTCGAGGACATCATCGGTCGCGTCCGCGATACGCTGCACGACGTGGCCGGCGGGCAGATGGGAGAGCTCAACGCCGCGTTTGCCCGCCTCGTCGCCGGGACCTACAAGCAGGCCTGGCGCCGCGGCCCCGACCATCCGTCGATCCGGCGCGTGGTAGAGATCCTTCGGCGAGCGGCCGACGACATCGAGCAGGAGTGGGAGCGCTCGGCGAACGGGCCGAAGACAGAGAGGAGCGAGGCCTGATGGCGGACGTCCACGTATTCGGCGGCTGGTGGATGATCTTCTTCTTCCTGCCGTTCTTTTTCTGGAGGCGAGGATGGCGCCATGGCCCGGATCCCCGGGCCGCGCGGCGCGCGCCGGAGCTGGACGAGGGCATCCGCGCCCGGCTGGAGCTGGTGGACCAGCTCGAGAGCCGCGTGGCCGAGCTCGAGAACCGGCTGGACTTCGCGGAGCGGCTCCTCGCCGAGCGCAGGGAAGCGCGGCTCGATAGCCACTAATCGTCAGAGGTACGGCTGCGCCAGACGGGCAAGCCCGTCCCGCAGCCGGATCGAGAGCGGGCGGCCGTCCAGGTCGGCGCTCGTGATGCGGCGGCCGCCCGCGATCTTGGCGTCGAGCAGGGATTCCAGCCGGGCGGCGAGCGCCTCGGAGTAGCACTCCACGTCGTACTCGAAGTTGAGTCGCAGGCTTCGCGGGTCCCAGTTCGCGGAGCCGATCAGCGACCAGCTGCCATCCACCACCAGGATCTTCGAGTGGTCGAAGGGGGGCCGCGAAAGGTACACGCGGCACCCCCACTTCACGACCTGACCCAGCTGGGCCGCGGCGGCCCATTGGACCAGGCGCAGGTTGCCGCGCTCGGGCAGCACGATGTCCACGCGCACCCCTCGCAACGCCGCGATTCCGAGCGCATCCACGAGCGGCAGGTCCGGCAGGAAGTACGGCGTGGCTAGGCGGACGGAGCGGCGGGCCTGCGAGAGCGCGCCGAGAAGCACCACCGCCAACGTCTCGAAGTCCTCGTCCGGCCCGTCGGGCACGCCGCGCGCCGCGACCTCGCCCTCGGGGAGCGGGGGGGGTGCTTCGTCCGCGTCGAGCCGCTCCCGAGTCGTGAACGCCCAGTCGAACGCGAACGCCTGGGCAAGCTGCTGCACGATCGGCCCGCGCAACCGGAAGTGGACGTCCTGGGTGGCCGACGGGAGGTTGAGGGCGAGGAGACAGCCGTCCCGGATGTTCATGCCCCCGCAGAACCCCAGACGTCGGTCTACGACCAGCAGCTTGCGGTGATTGCGCAGGTTGAAATACGGCTGGAAGAGGGGGATGCGGGGCGGGAGAAACGTGGCGGTGCGAACATGCCTCGTCTTGAGCGCGCGCAGAATCGAGGGGCGGCTGTAGCGGGCCCCGACGCCATCCACCAGCACGCGCACCTGGACTCCGCGGGCGACCGCGCGGGCAAGCGCCTCCACGAACTGGTCCCCCGCCACACCTCGATCGAAGATGTACGTCGCCAGCCACACGCTCCCGACCGCCGAGTCGATGGCGGAGAGCATGGCGGGGAACGCCTCATCCCCGTTCAGCAACGGCTCCACCGCGTTGCCCGCCGTGAGCGGCAATCCGGTCGCCCGCCCCACCACGGCAGCGATGCCGCGCAGACCGGAGGCCGTCTCCGGCGGCAGTAGGCCGGCACCGTCCTCCGGCATAGCGATCAGTTCGGCGCTGCGGCTGTCCGCGAGGGTTCGTCCGCGCCTCAGCATCCCGGCTTGCCGCCGGATGCGGTTGATGCCGAAGAGCGCGTAGGCCACGGAGCCGACGATCGGCGTGAGCCACACGAGCCCGGTCCAGCCGATGGCCGCCCGCACGTCGTCCTTGTTGAGCACGATGTGAGCGGAGACCACCACCGCTAGGAGGACGTGCGCGGCGCCGACGAGCTCCTGGAGCCCGGTCACGGCGCCGGCGTCTCCGAGCCGCGGATCACGGCCCTGATGTCCTGGGTCCAGCCGTCGGCGTCGTCCGGCGCGGGGAACGACCAGGTCTCCGCGGTGCTGCCGCTGCCCGCGGTGATGCGAACCCGCTGACCGTCCCGGTGCACCTCGAAGCGGCGCCGGCTCTCGGGTGCGATCTCGATCCCGATCTTCTCGTTCTTGTGGATCAGGACCGACCGTCGGGTCACGACGATCGACGCCGTCCTGTCCTCCCAGGTGCCGCCTCGCCGCCCGGCGCCCTGGGTCCAGCGAAAGGTGAGGTTGTCGGCGCGGCGCAGCAGCCCCTCCGTCGCGAAGCGCTGCTCCTGCGCGGGAGTGAGTCTGCCGGTTTCCGGTCTGCAGCCCGTCGTCACAGTGAGGGTGGCAAGCAAGCCCAGCAGGAGGCGCGATCGCATCGTGGAAACTAAGGCGCGGGGTGGCGGCTCGCATCCGGCCGGGCGACCGATTCGATGGCCGTCGCGAACTTGCCACGCGCTGACCGACATCCGGGCGGGCTGGCGGGGTGTGGCGGCTGGAAGCGTGTGGGGGGTCGCGCTCAGCCCTCGAATGCCCGAAGCGCCGCGGCCGCGATCGCGCCATCCTCGCTCGACGCCATACCGCTCACGCCCACGGCGCCGACGACGGCGCCGTCCAGGATCAGGGGGGCGCCTCCTTCCAGCGCCAGCAACCCCGGCACGCCGAGCAGCGCCGTGCGTCCACCGGCAACCGCGTCTTCGAGAGCTTTCGTCGGACGGCGGAACCGCGCCGCGCTCCGGGCTTTGGCGATCGCGACGTCGTGACTCGCCGGCTGGGTGCCGTCGAGGACATGGAGGAGGATCAGGCCACCCTCCGGGTTGACGACCGCGATCGCGACCGTCCATCCCCGTCGCGCCGCCTCCGCCTCGCCCGCCTCGGCCATGGCCTTCGCCGCCGCGAGGGTGAGCGTGCGGGCCTCCCGGGTGTGTGCCATGGTCGCTCCTGTGGTCGTCGGCCGGCGAGTCCCGTCGCCGCAGGAGCGGGCGTCCGGGCAGGATGCTGGAAGATATCGGCTACGACAGCTTCTCCCAGACTGCGACGATCGTGGTTCCCTGCTGAACAGTGGTCACGGTGAGCGTGATGCCGTTCAGACTGTAGGTGCCGCTGGAGGTGCCGCCCTGGGTGGAGGAGGTCTGGCTCCAAATCGAGCCCCCGCTGATCGTGTACGTCCCGGTGTCCGTCTCGCTCACGGATCCGGACAGGGTGAGGTTGTACGCCGTCGCGGAGAGTGAGAAGGTTCCGGTTTCGGTGGGCGGCGTGAGGGCCGTGCCTTGGCCGAACTGGATGGAGACGAGACCGTAGTTGCCGGTCAGGTCGACCGCCGGAGCGGTCGTGCTGCTGCAGGCACCGGCGCCGAACGTGATCGCGGCGCCGACCACCAGCGGGCGCAAGCCACTGAGAGGCATACCCTACCTCCACAAAAGCGGATAGAAACCACGCTAAGGAACGACGCGGCACGGCTCTCCATTGGGAGAGCCGCGGCGCCGGTCATGAGACAGTACGAGGAGGGGGTAGTGCGGCGTTGAATCGCCGCCGAGGGGAATGGTGGCGGGTCTCAGCCCTTCATGTCGCGGACGAATGCGCCGCTCGATGCGTCGAAGACACGGATCCAGATCACGACCCCGGCCCGCCGGTCGTCCAGATAACGGACATGGACCACGTTGCGGTCCTGCGACGGACGGTAGAGCACCCAGGTTCCGGCCGGCGCGCCCGGCTCGACCTCGGCGCAAGGGCGGGCCTTGGGTTGCCGACCGGGGGGCCGGTCCGGGAACCAAAGCCGGCACAGGCCCGGACGCGGCAATTGACCAGGGGGCACGTTCAGCGTGGCGGCGGCGGCGGGAGCCTTGGCGGCGCGGGGCTCGGGCTGGTCGTACAGGCTGGGCCGGGAGCAGCCGCCCAGCGCGGTGAGCGCGGCGACGGCAACCAGCGCCCTCGACGGGGCGGTGCGGAACGGCATTGGAACCTCCGGGGTGCGGGTGGCGCGTCCCCGGTCGGCAAGTTCCGTGCGGCAGCGGGTAAGTAGTTGTGCCGGAGCGGGATCTGCGCGATCGGCGGGATCTGCCGGGCCGGCGGCGGCTCGCCTTCCGCACGACGGCCCGGCGGGTTGCGCGGAGGCCGCCGCCCTAGGCCTCCGGGGGAAAAGTGATCCCTCCCCTCGCGCGCAGCTCCGTCGGCAGCAGACTCCGGTAGATGAAGTCGTGAACCGGAGTGGCCACACCGGCCGTCGCGCCCAGCCGGGCCACGGCCCCGCTCCACCACTCAAGCTCCGACGGATGCCCGCCCGCCAGGTCCCGTTGAAGTGAGGCGGTGCCGGCGGCTGGGAGGGTATCCACGAACGCCATCGTCCGCGGCACCACGTCGTCGGCGAGGTGAACGCCCCGGGCCCGCCCGACGGCGCGGATCTCCTCCATGGCCGCCTCGAGGAGCACCCGCGTTTCGGGCACGGAGCGCACGATGCCGATCGGCGCCCGGGTGACGGCGCCGAGTCCGCCCGCGGACGCGACGAACAAGAACTTCTCCCACAGGGCGACGTGGATGTCGGCCGGGATTTCGGCCCCCAGCCCCGCCCCGCTCAGGACGGCGCGCAGGCGCTCGACCCGCTCACTCGGCCTATTGTCGAGCTCGCCGAGGGCCACGGTCGCCGGCCCGCCCGGGCGCCGGAGGTGACCTGGCCCGACCAGGAAGCAGAAGATCTTCGCCACGCCGCCCAACACCGGGCCGGTCCCCAGGATCCCGCGCAGCTCGTCGGCGGCCTCGACGCCGTTCTGGAGCGGCACGACGCAGGTCCCGGCCCCGAGCAGCGGCCGCATCGCGCGGGCAGCGTCGGCGACTTGCCACGCCTTCACGCCCAGGAGCACCGCATCCACCGGGGCGAAATGGCCGGGGTCGTCGCTCGCGTCCATCGGACCCAGCGCGAAATCGCCGTCGATGCTCTCAACCCGGAGCCCTCGCGTGCGGAGCGCCTCGAGTTGCGCCCCGCGAGCGATCCACACCACGTCCTCGCCGGCCCGGGCGAGCCGGGCCCCGAAGTATCCGCCCGCGCCGCCCGCGCCGAAGATCGCGATGCGCATCCGCCCTCGTCGCCTCAGCTGCCGACGCCCAGCCGGGCGGTTCCGTCGATGAACGCGGCGACGTCGCCCTTCATGCGCGTGAGCGACGGCTCGTTCAGGTACATCATGTGGCCCGCGTCGTAATACTTCATCACCACATGCGAGCGGAGCGCCGGGGCCAGGCCCAGATGACTGATCATGTACTCCGTCGCGAAGAACGGGGTCGCCAGATCGTAGACGCCGTTGAGGACCAGCACGCGCAGATTCGGGTTGTAGCCGAGCGCCCTTGCGAGGTCGGGCCCGGTGTTCACCATCGGGAGCGGATGGCGCTCGCCCGGAACCCGGTGCTTCCAGTCCCACGACTCGAAGGCGTGCGCGCTGACGACGTAATCCCGGTCCGCGGGGACGTTGAGCTCGCGGTGATAGTAGTCCAGGAAGGCGGCGGTGTAGGCCGCGCTGATGCTGGAGGACTGCGGATCGTATTCGGCGTCCTTGGCGAGCGGGTCGAACGTGACGCCGGTGTACCGTGAATCGAGCCGGCCCACGGTCTCTCCGTGCTCGCGGCGAAGCTCCTGCGTGTACTCCGACTCCGTGACCCGGAGGTTCGCCTTCTCCAGATACGCCAGCGACAGGCCGGTATACTCGTGCAGCTTGGCCGCGATCGCCTGGCGCTCCGCGTCGCCGAGCGCGTCACCCTTCATGAGCGCGGCGGTATAGGGGCCGGCGGCCCACGCCCGGACTTCCGTGAGGAACGCGTCGCGGTCCGCCGGTTGGGCGGGGAGGGCGTGGTGATAGAAGCTCGTGGCCGCGAAGGTCGGCACGAACAGGGCGTGGGGACGCTCGTTGCCGGGCCAGTCGAAGATGGCCTCCAGATCGAGGGCCACCGAGATCAGCACGACGCCGTTGAACGCCATGCCCTCCTGGGTCTGGAGGTAGTTCACGATCCCGGCCGAGCGGGTCGTGCCGTAGCTCTCGCCGAGCAGATACTTGGGGGAGCTCCATCGTCCGTTCTCGGTCACGAACCGCTTGATGAATGCGGACACCGATTCGATGTCGGGGTCCACACCCCAGAAATCCTTGTCCTTCTTCTGGCCGAGCGGGCGGCTCAAGCCGGTGCCGACCGGATCGATCATCACGAGGTCCGTCCGGTCGATGAGGCTGGATGCGTTGTCCACCACGCGGTACGGCGGCGGCGGCGTGGCCCCCGCGTCGGTGGCCACCACGCGTCGGGGCCCGAGGGCGCCCATGTGGAGCCAGATGGACGACGAGCCCGGGCCGCCGTTGTAGGCGAACGTGATGGGCCGCGTCGCGGGATCCTTCGTGTCCGCCCTGGTATAGGCGGTGTAGCCTACGCTCGCGATCGGGGCGTCGGCGCTGTCGCGGATGATCAGTGTGCCGGCGGTGGCGACGTAGCTCATCGGCTTGCCGCCGATCACGACGCTGTGCCGGGTCACCCATTGTTCGGCCTTGGGCGCGGGGGTGGGTCCTTTGGCCGCCGCCGAATCCCTGGGCGGGTTCTGTGCGGCCAGCGGCGCGGGGACGAGACACGCGGACGCGGCGAGAAGCAGACGGGTCAGGGACATATGTGGGTCGAGGGTTGGGGAGCGACAGACCGGGGGCGGGGGAGCGGGGCGGACCGCCGATCGCTCAGATGACCGTCCCGTCGGGTACGACGGCGTTCTTCGGGATCACCACGATGCCGTCGCGCACGTAAAAATTGGCGCCGTCGAGAAGCGGAGGTTTGTCGTCGGGCGTGATCCGAACGTGGTCGCCGATACGGGCGTTCTTGTCGACAATGGTCCGCTCGATCAGCGTGTCGTGGCCGATGCCCATCGGGGGCACGCCGGTCCGGGCCCGGTCGGGCGTCTCGTAGTAGTCGTGGCCCATCACGAGCGTGTCGCGAACGGTGGCGCCCGCCTCGATCCGGCTCCGGACGCCGATCAGCGCGTGCTCGATCGTCGCATCGTTGATGATACAGCCGTCCGCGATCACGGACCGCTCCACCCGGCTCTTGATGATCTTGGTCGGCGGCAGATAGCGGGCGTGGGTGAACACGGGCGCCGTGGCGTCGTAGAAGTTGAATTTCGGCACCGGCTCGCACAGATCGAGGTTGGCCTCGTAGAACGAGCGGATGGTTCCGATGTCCTCCCAGTAGCCCTGGTGGAGATAGGCGAAGACGCGCCGGCTTCCGATCAGCTTGGGGATCACGTGCTTGCCGAAGTCCGCTTCGTCACCCTCGAGCACGTCCGCGAGGACGTCGCGCTCGAAGAGGTAGATCCCCATCGAGGCCAGCAGACAATCGGGCTCCACCGGCTGCTCGACGTCGCCGAACCCCGCCCACTCCACCTTGAGCGAGGCGAGCACGGCCGGATCCTTCGGCTTCTCCACGAACCGCACGATCCGGCCGTCGGACGCCACCTGCATGATGCCGAACGCGCCGGCCGCCTCGGGGCGCACCGGCAAGGTGGCGATCGTGACCTCGGCGCCCGTGGTCACGTGCCGGGCCATCAGCGACCGGAAGTTCACCCGGTAGAGCTGATCACCGGATAGGATGAGCACGAACCTGTGCGGGTAGTTGGCCAGATGGATCAGGTTCTGTCGGACCGCGTCCGCCGTGCCTTGGTACCAGTCCGTGCGGTCGGGCGTTTGCTGGGCCGCCAGGATCTCGACGAACCCGGGCGAGAACTGGTCGAACTGGTAACTCTCCTGGATGTGACGGTGCAGCGAGCTGGAGTTGAACTGCGTCAGAACGAAGATGCGCCGGAGGTCCGCATTGATGCAGTTGCTGATGGGAATGTCCACCAGCCGGTATTTGCCCCCCAGCGGGACCGCGGGCTTGGACCGGTTCTTGGTGAGCGGGAAGAGCCGCGTGCCGGCGCCGCCGCCCATGATCACGGCGACCACCTCGGTGGGGCGCGGCAGCGGAATGGCGGAAGTCACGGGGGAATCTTACGGCCGCCCGCCCGGCTCGGCCAGCAGGCGCCCCCGGCCACGCCTATCTTTAACTCGCTGCCAGGCGGGTCGTCCACTTTGTCCCAAACTGTTCCGTGAGGCAGGCCATGTTGCACCTACAGTCGTTCCGCGCTCGCAGGTCGTCGAAGGGCCTTCGTCTTGCCGCGGTCCTCGTAGCCGCCGGCGTCGCGGCGTGTGCGCATAACCCCCCGCCCAGACCCGAGCTGGGCACGCCGCAGGCCAACGTCCTTGTGACGGTGACCAACCAGAACGTCAACGACGTGGATGTCTTCATCAGCATAAGCGGGGTCCGGCAGCGGCTCGGGACCGTCGTGTCGCAGGGAACCGGCAACTTCGAGGTCCCCTGGGACCGTATCGGGCCCGCCAGCCAGACCCAGTTGATCGTTTCCCCGATCGGGGGCGCCGGCGCCTACCGCACCGGGAGCTTGGCACTGCAGCCTGGCGGCCAGGTCGGTGTCACGGTGGCGCCCGTGCTACGCAACTCCACGACCCAGGTGTACTAGCCGGGCGCGGCTAGGCGGCGCTCCGGCCAGCCGGCGGCGCCGCCCAGCAGCCGCCGGGCCACATCCTCCACCAGCCTCCCTTCCCCATCGGCGATTCCCATTCGAACAAGCCACGCCTCGAACTCGGGCGCCGGCCGGAGACCCAGCAGCCGGCGGACATAGAGCGCGTCGTGGAATGACGTGCTCTGGTAGTGCAGCATGACGTCGTCCGCACCGGGAACGCCCATGACGTAGGTGCACCCCGCAGCCCCGAGGAGCGTCAGCAGCGCGTCCATGTCGTCCTGGTCGGCCTCGGCATGGTTGGTGTAACACACGTCGCAGCCCATCGGCAGACCGAGGAGCTTGCCGCAGAAGTGATCCTCGAGCCCGGCGCGCAGGATTTGCTTGCCGTCGAACAGGTACTCCGGCCCGATGAAGCCCACCACTGAGTTGACCAACAGTGGCGCGTACCGCCGCGCCACGCCATACGCCCGCGCCTCCAGGGTCTGCTGATCCACGCCGTGATGAGCCCCGGCGGACAGCGCGCTTCCCTGCCCTGTCTCGAAATACATGACGTTCGTCCCGACGGTCCCGCGGCCCAAGGCCAGCGCGGCGGCCCGGGCTTCGTCCAGCAGCGGGAGCGTGACGCCGAACGACGCGTTGGCCGCCTGGGTCCCCGCGATGGACTGGAAGACGAGATCCACCGGTGCTCCGGCGCGGAGGGCTTCCAGCTGCGTGGTCACGTGCGCCAGCACGCACGCCTGCATCGGGATCTCCCAGGCGAGCCGGAGCCGGTCCAGCAGCTCCAGCAGCGTCGCCACGGTGCGCGGGCTGTCGGTCGCGGGGTTGATCCCGATCACCGCGTCCCCGCTGCCCATGAGGAGGCCGTCGAGCACGCTGGCCGCGATTCCCTGGGGGTCGTCGGTCGGATGATTGGGCTGGAGCCGGGTCGAAAAGCGGCCCGGCAGGCCGAGGGTCGTGCGGAACGCGGTCACCACTCGGCACCGTTTGGCGACGAGCACGAGGTCCTGCACCCGCATGAGCTTCGACACCGCCGCGACCATCTCGGGCGTGAGGCCGGGCACCAGCCGGGCGAGCGCCACATCGCCGGCAGCGTCCGAGAGCAGCCAGTCGCGGAATCCGCCAACGGTCAGATGCCGGATCGGGGCCAGGGCAGCCGGATCGTGGGAATCGATGATGAGGCGGGTGACGTCGTCGGTTTCGTAGGGGACGACCGGCTCCTGCAGGAATGTGGGCAGCGGCAGGTCGGCGAGGGCCATCTGCGCGGCGACCCGCTCCTCCGCCGAAGCCGCCGAGACGCCGGCGAGCGCGTCGCCGGAGCGGAAGGGCGTCGCCTTCGCGAGCAGCGTCCGGAGGTCCGGGAAGGTGTATCGCACCGAGCCGACGACGTGCGCGTACATGCGGTCAATCTGAGCGGGCGGGACCCAAGGCCCGGGTCACGCTCCGATCGCCTGCTTGATGAGCCCGGCCAGCCACTCGGCCTCCCGCTTGTCCCGGATACCGGTCCCGGCAGTCACCCGGCGGCCGTCCTTTCCCACAACGATAAGGCTGTAGTAGACGGTGTTACCGGCTTGCATACCGATCCCGGTCTCCATGCCGGCCACCTCCGCGGCCGGAATCCGCCGCGGGTCACCGACTCCTCCAAATCCGCTCGCGATGGCGACCCCGTCCCGGCCGGCCGTCACCTCGACCACGCGAAGCCACATCCGGAGCACGCCATAGAGCAGGGCGAGCTCGACGAGCCCGAAGACCCCAATGAAGAACACCCCCGCTTTGAGGCTCACCAACAGCCAGACCGCTCCGCCCCAAAGTCCGGCGAAGAGCGTGAGTCCGAATGCCGCGCCTGGGTTGCGCCCGGCGGGAAACGAGATCTGCGTTCCGCGGGGTCCGGTGTTGACCCGGATCGGCGAGCCGGGCGGCTGGGTGTACGGCAGGGATTCCGGCGCCGGACCGAGCAACCTCGCCTCGTCATCGGTTACGGGCTGGGCGGTCTCCTCCGTGCGGAACACCGGCACTTCAAACGTCGCGGCATAGTCAATTCCAGGCACCGCCGCCGACACCCGGAGCCGCCAGATGATGCGGTCGCTCGGGTCGGCGTCATCTGTGGGCGCGACGTCGTCGGGGATGCGGAACCGGATCGGGAGGGTGGTGACGATCCCCTGCCCCGGCCCGCCGCTGGTCCGTTGTCCCTGGACTCTGGCCTCGTCCTGCCACCGGATCGTCTCGGTCGTCGAGCGGCTGTTGCCCGTGCCCTTGGTCCGGGCATTGACGCAGGAGAGGGACACGGCGAACCCCTCCGTGGGAAGGACCGTAGTGGCCGTGCGGACGGTGCCCGCGAGACCATGGCCCACGACGCCGGGTCTGGTCGCGAGGTCGAAGACGGAAGTGCCGAATTTCCGCTCCCGCCAGGTGGCCCGAACCGCGGCCACCACGAGGCCGACGCCGACCACCGGGAAGAGGAGGCCGAGGAGCGCGAGGCGGTTTCCCTGGCCGAGCGCCGCCCGCACGACCAGCACCGCCGTCGGCCAGGCGATGACGTTCCAGAGGGCCGCAAAGGCCCAGAGTGAGTACCGGCCCTTCCGTTCCGTGTCCTCGATGGCGCCCTGCGCCCAGTCCGCGCGCCAGAGCCAGGGTTCAGCCGGGTGGCGGGCCGCCGCTACCGCCCGTTGCTCCGCCGCTCGCCGGCCCGCGATCCCCGCCGCGAGGACGCCGGCGCCGGCGCCGCCGAAGACGAGCGCGAACACGCCCATGAAGCCGGCGGCTTTCCAATCCCCCGCGAAGAGTTTGCCGGCGGCGAGCACGGCCGTCACGACACCGACCCCGGCGAACGGCAATGCGAACAGCACCAACAGCCCGAACGCGAAGCCGGGCGGTCGCGCCGGTGTCGCCACCGATCCTTCGGCCGGCCGGATCCCGATGCTCACGCCCCGACCTGCGCCGGGCCAAGCTCGACCTGGGTGTCGTCGCGGCCGCCCCACTCGGTCCAGCTCCCGTCGTAGACGGCGACCCGCTCGTGTCCCAGCACCGCCAGCCCGAGGACCAGGCCGCACGCGCTCGTGGCGGACCCGCAGGTGGCCACCACCGGGCGCCCGAGATCGAGTCCGGCCGCTTCCAGGCGGGCGCGCAGCCGGTCCGGCGGCAGGACTGTTCCGTCCGGCGCGACCAACTCCTGGTACGGGACGTTGAGACTGCCCGGGATATGCCCGCTCCGGACGCCCGCGCGGAACTCCGGCTGTGTACCCTCGAACCGCTCCACCGGTCGCGTGTCCACGACCTGCTCGGAGCCTAGCGAGAGGTTCGCACGCACCGCCGCGAGGTCTCGCACGGCAGTCGGATCGAGCCGGGCGGTGAGTCGTCCAGGCCTGGGTGTCGGAACGCCGCGCTCCAGCGGACGGCGCTCCGCCTTCCATTTCCCCAGGCCCCCGTCGAGCACGGCGGTGGCGCGATGTCCGAAGACCCGGAGCGTCCACCAGACCCGCGGCGCGCTTAGATTCACGCCCGACCCGTCGTACACCACGATCGTGCTTTTGTCGTCCAGACCGAGCCGACTCATCCGGGCGGCGAAGGCGCCGGCAGGCGGCAGCATGTGAGGCAGCGCCGTGCCCGTGTCGCTCGAGGCATCGAGATCGAAGAACACCGCGCCGGGGATCCGCTCCCCCGCGTACTCGGCCGCGGCGTCGCGGCCGCTCTGGGGCAAATACCACGAGCCGTCCACTACGCGGACGTCGGCTCGGTCCAAGCGGGCCGCAAGCCACGCCGTGGACACGAGCGGAGGCAGGTGGTCGTCGGGCATGCCGAATTGTACTGCCGCGCGCGACGCGGCAAGGAGGGGCGGTGTGGGCTGACTCGGTCGTCGCGCTGAGCGTGCCGGTCCCCGAGCCTACCGAGCTGGCGCTCCGCTACTACCGCAGCGGCAACCTGCTCTGGGTGGCGGACACGCTGGTCGGCTTGCTCGTGCCGGTCCTGGCGCTGGTGACCGGCTGGTCGGCGCGCCTTCAAGCATGGGCCGGACGGGTGGCGAGGGGCCGCCCCGTCCCGAGGCTGCTCCTCTACGTCGTGGCTTTCGTCGTCTTCACATCGATCGTCACGCTTCCGCTCGCTTTCTACGAAGGGTTCGTCCGCGAGCACGCGTACGGCCTGTCGAACCAGCCGTTGGGAAAGTGGCTGGGGGACGGGGCCAAGGGACTGGCGGTGTCCTGCGTCATCGCCCCTCTCATGGCGCTCATCGTGTACGGTGGGCTGCGGCGAAGTCCGCGCCGTTGGTGGCTCTGGGCCACGGCAGCCGCGCTGCCGCTCCTGGCGATCGGCTTCCTCGTCGCGCCGGTCTGGCTCGATCCGCTCTTCAACCACTACGGCCCGCTCCGGGACAAGACTCTGGAGACTCGAATTCTCGCGGAGGCGCGGCGAGCGGGAATCGGGGGCAGCCGGGTCTTCGAGGTAGACAAGAGCGTCGACACGAAGGCCATCAGCGCCTACGTGACCGGCTTCGGGCCGAGCAAGCGGATCGTGCTCTTCGATACGATCCTCCAGAAGCTCACGCCGGACGAAATCCTCTTCGTGGTCGGCCACGAGATGGGGCACTTCGTTCTCGGGCACGTGCTGCTGGGACTCGTCGGCACGTGGCTGCTCGTCGCCGCGTCCCTGTACGCGGTCCACCGGCTCGCGGGCGGTCTGCTGGCACGGCTGGGTCCCCGTTTCGGCTTCGCCCGCCTGGACGAGCCGGCCTCGGTCCCGCTTTTCCTTCTGCTCGCGAACGTCGTCTCCCTGGCGGCCGCGCCGCTGCTGCTGGCCGGGTCTCGCCACCTGGAGCACGAGGCCGACCGGTTCGGGCTCGAGCTCACGCGCGCCAATCACGCCGCGGCAACGGCCTTCGTCAAGCTGCAGCAGGAGAATCTCAGTGTCCCCCGGCCGGGGGCCTTCTACCGTACCTGGCGAGCGTCCCACCCGAGTCTCGCGGACCGGATCGAATTCGCCAACGAGTACCATCCCTGGACCTCCGGCGCGCCGCTCGTCTATGCCGATCGCTTCGTCGGAGACTGAGCTCCCGGCCGCCGACGGGCCGACCCAGGCGGCGCTAAGGATCCTCCAGGCGGGGGCCGTCGCCGTCGTGCTGGTCGCCGCCCCGTACTCGCTCTTCGATCTGGAGCGCCACGCGGCGCCCAAGGAGCTCGTCGCAGCGCTGGTCGGCTTCGGCGCCGCCGGGTGCTGTCTCGCCCGGGCTCGGCGGCTCGAGGTCAACCTCGTCGACGCGCTGTTGGGCATCTTCCTGGCGCTGTCGCTCGCGGCTGCGCTGCTGGCCCAGAACCACTGGCTCGCGTTCCGCGCCCTGGGCCTCAGCCTGTCGGGGGCGTTGATCTTCTGGAGCGCACGGGCGGTGAGCCGCGCCGGACTCGGCGGCGCGCTGGTGACGACGCTCGCGGCGGCCGTCGTCGTGGGGGCGGTCACCGCGTTGCTCCAGGCGTATGGAGTCGAGCTCGCCATCATGGCGGAGCGCCGCGCCCCCGGCGGCAGCTTCGGCAACCGGAACTTCATGGCGCACTTCATGGCGTTGGGTGCGCCGGTGCTCGCGCTCGCCGGCATCGAGGCGCGCCGGCGGTCCGGGCTGGTCGTGTGGCAGATCGGGGCCGCCGTGGCTACGGCCGCGCTGGTCCTCTCGCGGTCCCGCGCCGCCTGGCTCGCCCTCGTCCTGGCCCTGGCCCTGTTCGTCGTCGAGGGGCTCTGGGTCGGTGGTCTCTGGCGGAACCAGACGGCACGGCGCCGGGTGCTGGCCCTCGCTGCCGCCGCGGCTGTGGGAGCCGTGCTCGCGCTCGTGTTGCCGAACCGGCTCGAGTGGCGCTCGGACTCGCCCTACCTCGACTCGCTCCGCGGCATCGCCGACTATCGCGAGGGGAGCGGCCGCGGACGCCTGGTGCAGTACGAGAACACGCTGCACATGGCGATCGACCATCCCATCCTCGGCGTCGGGCCGGGCAACTGGCCGGTGGCGTACCCCAAGTACACCTTCCCGGGCGATCCTGCCTTCGACCGCGAAGACTTCATCCCGACCAATCCATGGCCGAGCAGCGACTGGGTCGCCTTGCTAGCGGAGCGCGGACCTCTCGCCCTCCTGATCGTGCTCCTCGCCGGGACCGCCCTCGCGTTGGGCGCCCGGCGCCGCTGGCGCCAGGGGCTCACCACCAGCGAGGGTCTCGAAGCGCTCGCCGCCATGCTCACCCTCGTCGTGCTTGCGTGCGTGAGCGCGTTCGACGCCGTCCTCCTGCTCCCCGCTCCGACCGTGTTCACCGCGACTTTGCTGGGAGCGTTGATCCGCCCGCCCAGGCGGACGATCCGCGTGCTCGACCTCTCGGAGCCCCGCCGCGCGCGGCTTGTCGGCGCGGTGGCCCTCGTCGGGACCCTGCTTCTCGTCCGGGGCCTTGCCCAGCTCGGGGCGATGGCGGTCTTCAGCAGCAGCCAAAGGCTGGGCACCCTCGAATGGGCCGGGCGCCTGGATCCCGGCAGCTATCGCATCCAGATGCTCCTCGGCTTCGCCTGGCGCAACCGCGGCCGGTGCGACCTCGCGCGGCCGCACGCGGAGGCCGCCCACGCGCTGCTCCCCAACCATCCCGCGCCCCGTCAGCTCCTGGCCGCCTGCCGCAGCCGCAGCGCCAAATGAAATCGAGCGGCCCGGTCGCATCGACCGGGCCGCTCGATCTCAAGGGGCTCGAGTCCAGCCGATCAGGTCTTCGTGATCGTCGCCGTATACTGCCCGCAGGCCGTGAACGTGATCGTGAAGGTGGTCGTGGCGCTGGTCTGCTCGTTCACCGCCTGGACGGTCAGGGTGCCCGAGTCGAACTGCGGGGCCTCCGTGCAGGCCGGATTGTAGTGAACGTTGCTGCCGGTCGTCGAGAACGTCCAGACCTTCTGATTCGCGGTGCCGGGGTTCCGGGTGAATGTCGAGTGCCCGGTCACCGACCACATACCGGCCGGCAGCGGCTGGTCGTGCACGATCGACGCCGCGACGTCGGCGGTAAACACCCCTTGCCAGTTCCGGTCGTGGCGAGCCGTAGACTGGTCGGCAAACACGTAGTCGGTCTGGAAGGAGGTCGAGGCCGGGTCCCCGGTTCCGTAGACGTGGTGCTGGAGCGTCGTCCCGTCGTCGGAGATCGCGCGCGTCCCGTTGAGCGTCGCGGACGTGGTGACCTTCTGCCCGGTGCGGAAGGAGATGCGCTCCCACGTCTTGGTGAAGTTGGTGAAGACCACGGTGCGACTTCCCCCGGCGAGGGTCACGGCCACCTGGCCGTTCCGGGTGAGCGTCTCGAGCGGCACGAGTCGGGAGATGGCACAGTTGGCGAACACGTAAGTTGTCGTGCTGCCGTTCACGGTGATCGTGGGAGCCGGCGAGCAGGCCGTGGCGTACCACGTACCCGACGCCGTGACCGCCGCCGTGCTCTGGGACGTCACGGGGGCCGTCGTCATCGAGAAGGACGGGCCCGACGTCGTCGTCGTGGCGCCGTCGGACTGGTCCGACATGTCACCCACGATCACGTCCGAGGCGGCATTGGCGTCCGCCTGTGTCAGCGCGGATGTGCCCGGAGTGGTCGTCGAGTCGGTGCTGCTGCACGCGGCGAGCCCAAGGGCCGCCGCCACCAGCGCGGAAGGGAGCAGCGTGCTCCGGGTGCTCGGAAACATCGGCTTGACCTCCGTTCGGGGGTATCGCAACTGAAGTGTTTGTGAGCGAACTGCCGAACGGACGGGAGGCTCCCCGGGCTGTTAAGCCCCGGGGCGGTGCAATCGGCTGCAGCGGGTGCCAGGGGGGCCGGGTCAGGCTGCGACGGCCCGGCCGGTCGAATCGCCTGCCGGCGAGCGGCCGAGGCGGGTGTACCCGTCGAAGTACGCCCGGGCCTCGTCGAGATGGGCGGGGTGGATGAACCGGGGGCCCAGTGAGGAGCATGCGGTCAGGGCCACGTCGAACAGATCCGTTGCGGTCCGCGCGATCGCCGGATCGCCGAGCCCCAGGCGGCCGGCCCGTTCCAGCAGCCCCAGGTCGGGGGGAGGCAAGAGGTCGAGCGCGGTGCGAAGCGCCCGCCGCTCATAGGCCAGCCCCGCCACGAAGGCGAGGGGGGCGGGATACCACGCCGGGTCCACGGCATCCGCGGATCGCAGCTCGAAATGTCCTCTCGGCCGCACCTCGGGGAACAGCGTGCCCAGGTGCGCGTCCCATTCCTCCACGGTGGGGTTCGCGCGGGCCAGCCAGTCCCCGAAGGGAAGGCAGCGATTCTCGACCGTCGGATACAGGATCGCGGGCGCGGCGAGGGCGAAGCTCAGATAAGCGTCGATTGGGTGCAGCTCGTCGTAGGGAAGACCGGTTCGCAAGGGATCCAGCAGGCGCCAGCAGTGAGCGCGGAAGCTCCGGTGGCCCGTGTCCTGCCCGGCGTACACGGATGAGCTGGCGAAGATGGCGGTGACGAACGGGCTGAGCGCGTTCAGCAGCCGCCAGCGGAGCCACGGCTCATCGCCCCCGTCCAGGCTGATCTGGAGCGCGGCGGTTTGTCGCATCATCCTCGCCCCGGCCGGTCCGATGCGGCTGAAGTGCGCGGCCATGCGGCTGTAGCGCTCCGAGCCGAGCTGGAGCGGGACGCGCTCGACCGGATTCACCGGGTCGATGCCGACCGTGAGCAGATGAATGCCTTCTGCCGCGGCCGCCGAGCGGAGCGGCAGGGTGATCGCCCGCAACCGGTTGACGAGCCCCGAGAGCGAGCGACTGGGCGGGCTGGCATACTCGATCTGCCCGCCGGGCTCGAAGCTCACGGTGCCACCGCCGCGCACCGCAAACGACACGGCCCCCTTCGCGGTGCGCTGTTCGGTCCAGCCTTGCCGCCCGGCGAACCGCCGGACGAACGGCAGGATGGCCAGCGTGCTGCTCCCTTCCAGCGGGCAGACCCGTCCCGTCTCGGCATCAACGGGAATCAACTCGACCTCCGCGCCCACCCGTCCGGGCATGAGCGCGGCCATCGCCGGGGCGTTGAACACCCTGGCCTCAAGGTCGGCCGCGAGCGCCCGCCGGGTGAGCCGGGTCACGCCGGCGCTCCTACGACGAGCGCGAATCGGTTGCCGGCGTCGGTCTGCCACGACTCGAGGCGCAGGCCAGCGGCGGCGAACAAGGCCGCGAGGCTGGGCACGTCGTACTTGCAGCTGATCTCGGTCCGGATCGACTCGCCGGCGGCGAACCGTACGACGCCGACCCCCGGAATCCGCACGGTCTGCGGCCGGGTGGCGACCAGGTGCATCTCGATGCGGTTGGCCTCGGGCTCGTAGAAGGCGCGGTGGGCGAACGCGTCCGGGTCGAAATCAGCGCCGAGCTCGTGGTCGAGCACCCGCAGCATGTTGCGGTTGAATTCCGCCGTCACGCCCCGCGCGTCGTTGTACGCCGCTTCGATCAGGGCCGGGTCCTTGCGGAGGTCGGCGCCCATCAGGAAGCGGTCGCCCAGCCGCATGGCAGCCCGCACCCGGCCGAGGAGCCGGATCGCCGCCGGAGGATAGAAGTTGCCTATCGTGCTCCCGAGGAACGCGAAGAGCACGGGGCTCTCCATGCCGCGGGGGAGATTCAGCTCCTCCGAGATGTCGGCGACGGCCGGCGTCACGATCAGGCCCGGGTACTCCCGCCGGAGCCGCTCCGCGGTCTCAGCGAGGAATGCCGAGCTCACGTCGATGGGCACGTACCGCTCGGCGGTGCCCGCGGCGTGCATCGCGTCGAGGATGATGCGCGACTTCTCCGCGCTCCCGGCGCCGAGCTCGACCAGCGTCCGTGGCCCGAGCACGGCGGTGAGCCGCGGCATCCAGCGCGCCAAGAGCGCGCGCTCGGCGCGGGTCAGGTAGTACTCGGGCAGTCGGGTGATCTCCTCGAACAGCTCCGAGCCGCGATGGTCGTAGAAGTACTTGGGCGGCAGCTCCTTCTGGGGCGCCGACAATCCCGCCGCCACTTCGGCGAGCATGCGCGGGTTGGCCCGCGCGATGGCAGTCGTCAGAGTCTTAGGCATCGCGGGCACACCGGAAGCCGCTGAAGATCTGGCGGCGGACGGGATAGTCCCAGTTGCGGAAGGTGTTGCGGACGGCCCCGGGACGCGTGGCCCAGGAGCCCCCGCGCAGCACCTTGTACTCCGGCCCGAAGAACGCCCCGGAGTATTCCGCGTACGGAAACGCCTGGAAGCCGGGATAGCCGCGCAGGTCGCCAGCGGTCCACTCCCACACGTCGCCCAGCATCCCGTAGCATCCGATCGGGGAGAGGTTGCGGGGGTAGGCGCCAACAGGCGCGGTGTCGAACGCGAGCTGGTCGAGGTTCGCCAGGTCGGGCGACCAGGGCTCATCCCCCCAGGAATACCGACGCTTGGTGCCGTTCGCGGGGTCCCACGATGCGGCCGCTTCCCACTCCAGCTCGGTGGGCAACCGCTTGCCCATGAACCGGGCGCAGGCGTCCGCCTCGTGATAGCAGACGTGACACACGGGCCGCGCGGGATCGAGAGACCGAACGAGGTTCATTGAGCGTGTGATCCAGCCATCCGTCGTTTTCTCCCAATGCTTCGGCGCGGCGACCCGCGCCTCGACCAGCCAGCCCCAGCCGGCCTCGGTCCAGAGCTCCCGTCGGCCATACCCGCCGGCCTCGACGAACTCGAGGTACTGGCCGTTCGTGACCGGGGTGACGTCGATCCAGAACGGCGCCAGGCGCACGACGTGCCCGGGCCGCTCATTGTCGTACGCCACAGAGCGATCGTCGGTGCCAATGGTCACACCGCCCCCCGGGAAACGGACCATCGCCCCGGGTTCGCCGTCCAGCCGGCCGGGGGGCATGGGCCGCCGGTCGGGCGGCTCGTAGGGCGCGCCCTGTTTGAGCTGAAGGGTCTGGAGGATCGTCTCGCCATGCTGAAATTCGTGCTGAAGCACCATCCGGTAGACGAAACCGTCGCGCACGAGCGCGTTCCCCTCCCGGAAGTCCGCGGTCTCGAGCCGCGCCAGCACGCGCGCCCGGATCTCGCTCATCGTGTCCCGCACCTCGGAGAGGCCGGGCAGTCGCAGCGTGCCCCGGATCCTGCGGGGATGCTCGAACGGATTGTACAGCCCGGGCATCTCGCTGAACTCGATGTGCCCGGACAGGTTCCGCGTGAGCCAGAGCTCCTCGAACGCCGCGATGTGGCCCAGATCCCAGACGATGGGACTCATGAGCGGATCGTGTTGGCGGTGCAGATCGCCGTCGGCGAGGGGGGTGACGAGCTGGAGCGTACGAGTGCGGGCCTCGGCGAGCTCGGCGGCGAGGACGTCGCGCAGCGCGTCGTCTCGCCGCCCCTGGGCGGGCAGGCTCGGAGCGGTGCGGGTCATGGTGATCGCCCTCCCTCCCGGACTCAGGCGTCCAGCGTGGCGAACAGGTTGTTGAGCGACTCGGCGAGCAGCGGGTGCGCGAAGATGGTGTCCCGCAGCGTTCGCGCGGTCACGCCGCCGATCATGGCGACCTGGAGGACGGACATGAGCTCGCCCCCCTCGATGCCGAGTACCGCAGCGCCCAGGACCCGATCGGTGTCCGCATCGACCACGGCTTTCATGAAGCCGCGGCTCTCGTCCATTTCGAGCGCCCGGGCCACGTAGCTCATGGGCATCTTCGCGACGCGCACCTTGCGACCCTGCCTCCGCGCGTCCTTCTCGCTCACCCCGATGCGGCCGAGGTGCGGGTCGAGAAAGACGGTGTAGGGAAGCAGCCGGTCGGTCGTGGAGGCGTTGCCCCCCTCGAGCAGGTTGGTCCGGACGATGCGGAAGTCGTCATACGAGATGTGGGTGAACTGGGGCCCGCCCTTGACGTCGCCCAGGGCGTAAACGCCGGGGGCCGTGGTCTCGAGCCTCGCGTTCGCCCTGACGAATCCCTTGTCGTCCACGGCGATTCCTCCCGCCGCGCAGTCGAGACCGTCCGTGTTGGGGGATCGCCCCGCGGCCACGAGCAGGTGCGAGCCCTCCAGCACCCGCTCTCCCTGGGGCGTCCGGACACCCAGCCGCACCCCGGACCCGGTCGGGGCGACGCAGCGCGAGTCGGTCTCGAGCAGCACCTCGACCCCGTCCTGCTCGAGGATCGTCTTCACCTCGGCGGCCACGTCGGCGTCCTCGTTGGGCAGCAGCTGGGTGTTCCGCTGGATCACGGTGACCCGGCTCCCGAACCGGCAGAACATCTGGGCGAACTCGAGCCCGATATATCCCCCGCCCAGCACCACCAGATGCTCCGGGACCGTCGCCAGCTCCATCACGGAGGTGGAGTCCAGCGCGGCGACCCGCTCCACTCCTTCCAGCGCGGGCCGGGCCGGGCGGCCTCCGGTGTTCAGAAAGACGAGGTCTGCAGTGAGCCGGAGCGGCTCGCCGGCGTCCGGCGCGGGACGCACCTCGATCTGCTTCGCTCCGGTGAAGCGAGCCGCGCCGACGATCAGATCGAGGTTCGGGGTGGCCTCCAGGCGGCGCTGACTGCCGGTTCGAAAGCTCTCGACGATCCCGCGCTTGCGCTCGCGCACGCGGCCCATGTCCACCGACACCGGACCCGTCTGCACGCCGTACTCGGCGCCGCGTCGGGCGAGGTAGGCGACCCGTGCGCTGGCGACCATCGTCTTGGTGGGAGTGCACCCTTCGTTGATGCAGGTGCCGCCGATGTGCTCGCGCTCGACCAGCGCGGTGCGCCGCCCCGCGTCCGCCAGGGCCCGGGCGAGCGGGACCCCTGCCTGCCCGGCGCCGATGATGACTGCGTCGTAGTGCCGCGTATTCGCCATGGAAGCCTCGAATGGTGCCCGGCGGTGGTCGGAAGCACACGGGGAAAAACGAGGCCCGGGGGCAAAAAGTTCCGGCCCCCGGCCGGAACCGACCGGGGGGCGCGACCCGCATACTTACCAAGGGGTTATACGGCCGCCCGGGGGGACCCGCAAGGGGACCGGGCCCAACGGCTCCGGGCGGCCAGCGCCCGGGCCGCCGGTGCTGTCGAGGGCTACGCCGGCGTGGCGGCGCGATTCGCCTTCTCGAACTCCTTCATGAAGTTCACGAGGGCCGACACGCCGGATTTCGGAAACGCGTTGTAGATGCTGGCTCGCATGCCGCCGGCCGAACGGTGGCCCTTGAGGCCGTCGAGGCCCCGCTTCGTGGCCTCGCTCACGAACTTCGCATCGAGGTCCTCGGTGGGGGACCGGAAGCAGACGTTCATCAGCGATCGGCTGTCGGGCTCCACGCTGCCGCGGAAGAACTCGCTCTCATCCAGGAAGTCGTACACGATCCTCGCCTTCTCGGCGTTCTGCTCCGCCATCGCCGGCAGGCCGCCTAATTCCCGGATCCATTTGAACACGCGGCCAATCACGTAGATCCCGAACGTCGGAGGCGTGTTGTACAGCGATCGCTCCCCGGCGTGGGTCCGGTATTGCAACATGGTCGGAAGGTCCCTCGAGCCCACCTCGACGAGATCGTCGCGCATGATCACGAGCACCACGCCTGACGGTCCCAGGTTCTTCTGGGCGCCGGCGTAGATCAGCCCGTACTTCGTCACGTCGATGGGCCGGCTGAACATGTCGCTCGACGTGTCGGCCACCAGCGGGACGCCCGCTGGCACCGGCGGCTCGGCCCGCCACTGGGTCCCATAGATGGTGTTGTTGGTCGTGACGTGCACGTAGGCGGGTTTGTCGGAGTAGCGGATCGCGCCCGGCTCCGGGATGTAGCCGAAGTTCCGGTCCGCGCTCGACGCGGCCTCGTGCACGCGGCCGAACAGCTTGGCTTCCTTGAGTGCCTTCTGCGACCAGATCCCGGTCACCAGATAGTCCGCGGTCCCGCCCTTGGGGAGCAGATTCATGGGAACCATGGCGAACTGGAGGGACGCGCCCCCCTGGAGAAACAGGATCCGGTATCCATCGGGGATGCCCGCGAGCGCGCGGCAGTCCTGCTCCGCTTCTGCGATGATCTTCTCGAAAACCTTGCCGCGGTGACTGTGCTCCAGGATGCCGATCCCGCTCCCGGCGACGTTCCAGAGGTCCTGCTGCGCCTGCTTGAGCACGGGCTCTGGCAGAATTGCCGGTCCAGCGCTGAAGTTGTAGATGCGGTCCGACATTACCGGCTTCTCCCGTCGATGGCGGTGAGCTCGACACTGATGATGTGCTCGTTGCCCTTCCGGATGGCCTCCAGCGCGGCTAGGTCCGGCTTGCCGTCCAGGTGGATGCGCGCGAGCGTCGCGTGGGCGCCGTGATAGATAATGTTCTCCACCTCTTCAACGTTGATCGCGCGGTCGGCCAGCACCCGGAACACGTCGGCCAGCACCCCGGGCCGGTTCCGGTGCCGGACGGCGAGGATGTGCGACGCCGAGCTCCGGGCCAGCCGGTTCACGCAGTTGGGGACCGTGCCCGCGTCTCGGAATTCCTGTACGATGCGGATGACCTCATGGGCGATCGAGACCTGCGCCTGTTCGGTGGAGGCGCCGATGTGGTGCGTCCCGTAGACGCCGGGCGCCTTGGCGATGGCGCTGGGGAACGCGCCCTTGGCCTCCACCGGCTCGTTCTGGAACACGTCGAGCCCGGCCCGGATGCCCCTGGTTCGCACGGTCTCGAGCAACGCCGCCTCGTCCACGACTGTGCCGCGCGACGTGTTGATGAGATAGGCTCCCGGTCGCATCGCGGCGAGGAACTCCTCGTTGACCAGGTTCCGCGTATCGGCGTTCGCGGCGACGTTGACCGACACCGCGTCGCTCACCCGGGCCACCTCGAGCGGCGTCTGGCAATACCGGACGCCAAGGCGCTCGGCGTCCGCCAGAGTGAGGTTCCGGGACCAGGCCGCCACATGCATGCCGAACGCCTTCGCGCGCGCCGCGATCTCGCGCCCGATTTGCCCCAGCCCCACGATCCCCAGCGTCCGCCCGTGGAGGCCGCGCGCCTTCGAATACTCGCCCTTGTTCCAGACGCCTGCCCGCAGGTCCGCGACCTGGTCAGGGATCCGCCGGTCGCAGGCGAGCAGGAGGCCGAGGACCAGCTCCGCCACGGCGATCGAGTTCTTGCCCGGGCAGTTGGAGACGAACACGCCCCGGTCGGACGCCGCCGTCACGTCGATCGTGTCGATGCCAGCGCCGGCCCGGATGACCAACCCGAGACTCGGCCCGCTCCGGAGCGCCTCCCCCGTCACCTTGGTGCTCCGGACGATCAGCACGCTCGGGTCGTGGGCCTTGAGCGCCGCCGGGAGCGCGGTCGCCGTCAGGTCCGGCTGCGAGATGACGGTGCACCCCAGCTCCTGAAGGCCGTCGATACCGACTTTTTCGAACTTGTCCGCGATCAGAACTTTCATGGCACCTGATCCAGCTCATGCACGAAAAGCCCGCTCCTGAGCTTCGGCTCGAACCACGTGCTCTTGGGCGGCATGATCTCACCGGCGTCCGCAACGGCCAGCAGCTGCTCGATGGTGGTGGGGTACATCGATACGGCGAGCGCCACCTCACCCGACCGCACCCGGCGCTCCAGCTCGTCGGGGCCTCGGATGCCCCCGACGAAATCGATCCGCTTGTCCGTGCGCGGATCGCCGACGCCGAGAATGGGGCCGAGAATGCGATCGTGGAGCAGGCTCACGTCGAGCGAGCGGATCGGGTCCCGTCGGTCGATCGAGGCCGGATCGAGCGTGAGCCGCATCCATCCCTCGTCGAAGAAGAAGCAGAAGCTGCCCGACACCGGCGGCACGGGATCGCCCGTGGGCTCGAGCCGGCCGAGCGGCGCGAGCCGTGCCCGCAACCCGGCGGGGGTGAGACCGTTCAGGTCCTTCACCAGCCGGTTGTACGGGAGGATCCGCAGCTCGTCCGCCGGGAACAGCACGGCCAGGAACCAGTTGTACTCCTCGTCGCCGGTGTGGCGTCCATTGCCCGCGCGCCGCTCCCGGGCGGCGCGCCAGGCGCTGGCCGAGCGGTGGTGGCCGTCCGCGACGTACGCCAGCGGCACCTCGGCGAACGCTTTCAGCCAGGGGCCGGGGTCGGCCACACGCCATACCGTGTGGCGGACGCCGTCCGGCGCCGTGAAATCGTACAGCGGCGCCTGGGCCGCGGTCGCCGCCGAGAGGCGATCGAGGCCGGCGTGCGGACGATACGTGAGAAACACCGGCTCCGCGTGCGCATTGAGGGTCAGCACATGTCGCGTGCGGTCGTCTTCCTTGTCCTTCCGCGTCGTTTCGTGCTTGCGGATGACATTGCGCTCGTAATCGTCCACGTGCACGCATGCGACTACGCCCGTCTGGGCGCGGCCGTCCATCACCTGGCGATACAGGAACACGGCCGGCTCGGCGTCGCGCACGAGCGTCCCGCCGGCGACGAGACGGTCCAGCGCGGCCCTTGCCGCGGCGTACACCCGGGGGTCGTACGGGTCCGTCTCAGCCGGAAGATCGATGTCGGAGCGCCCGACGTGCAGGAAGCTGTTCGGATTCCCCGCCGCCAGCGCCGCCGCTTCGCCGCGGCTCACGACGTCGTAGGGCACGGCGGCGACTCGCGCGGCGACCTCGGGCCGGGGACGCAGGGCGCGGAAAGGCCGTAGGCGCATGGGACAACGGTAAACGGTAAGCGGTAAACAGTGAACAGTGAACAGTGAACAGGGAACAGGGGACGCCCTGCTCAGGGAGCCCCTGTTCACTGCTTACTGTTCACTCCTCTACGGCAGTAACAGCACCTTTCCCGTCGTTTCCCGCCCCGCCAGGGCCCGCTGGGCCTCTGCCGCTTCGGCCAACGGATATTCCCTGCCGATCCGGACCGCCAGCGAGCCGTCGGCCACCCAGCCGAGCACCTCACCGGCTCGCGCAAGCAGCTCCTCCCGCGTCGCCGTATAGTGCGCGAGCGTCGGCCGGGTGAGGTAGAGGGAGCCTTTCTGGTTGAGCACCTGTGGATCCAGCGGGGGGACCGGTCCGCTCGATTGCCCGCACAGGACGAGCATGCCTCGCCGGGCGAGGCAGTTGAGGCTCTTGTCGAACGTGGTCTTGCCGACGGAATCGTAAACGACTTGCAGACCCGCGTCCCCCGTGAGGCGTTTCACCTCCGCCTCGAAGTCCTGCTGCGTATACAGGATCACTTCGTCGGCGCCGGCGGCCCGGGCCAGCTCGGCCTTGGCCTCCGTGGAAACGGTGCCGATCACCCGGGCGCCCAACCGCTTCGCGATCTGGCAGAGCAGGAGCCCCAGCCCGCCGGCGGCCGCATGCACCAGACAGGCCTCGCCCGCAGCCAGCCGATACGTGGATGTGGCCAGGTACTGTGCAGTGATGCCCTGGAGGAGCACAGCCGCCGCCTGCCGGAACGTCACCCCGGCGGGCAGGGGCACCAGGCGATCCACCGGTACCGCCGCGAGCTCGGCGTACGCTCCCGGGACGCCGGTGTACACGACCCGGTCCCCGGTCGCGACGCCGGCCACGTCCGGCCCCACTGCGGTCACCACGCCGGCACCTTCCTGGCCCGGTACGTACGGCAGCTGGACCTTGTAGAGGCCGGTCCGGTGATAGATGTCGATGAAGTTGACCCCGGCAGCCTCGATGCGGACCAGCGCCTGACCGGGGCCGGGCACGGGAACGGGGATCTCGTCGAGCTGAAGAACCTCGGGGCCGCCGTGCGCGTGGATACGAATCGCTTTCATCTGTCGGGGCGCTCCGTCGCTGGTTGGTCGCCCGGGCCGGGCAGCGTGGGCTTCCCGCCGGCTCCGGCCTCGCCCGCGAGCAACGCGCCTTCATCCGGGTAGGCGTAGATCGTCGGCGCGCGGTGCTGGAACAAGCCGCCGGTATCCGCCGTCGGCCCGTAGGTGCTGTAGACGTCCCGGCCCAGCATGCGGAGAAGCTCCGCCTGCTGGCCGCGATGGTGGGCGGTGTGCGCGATCCGCCGGACCACAACCCAGGCGCGCGACCGGATCACGTCGAAAAACCGGGCGTCCCCCTCCCACCAAGCCTCGTTCCTGCCCTCAAGCGCGGCCAGCCGACGGGCCGAGTCCTCGGCGTACCTCCTGAGAAACTCCAACCGGCTCTCGACGGGCGGGAGTGGCGAGGCGCCCACATCCATGCCGAGAATGTCGCGGAACCACAGGTTCTCGCTGACGCACTGGTGCACCATGTGCTCCAGCACGCTGCGTCCCCGGGTGTCGGTCGGGTGTGGCCGGATCGGAAGATCCTCGTCGCGAAACGTGGCCCAGGTGCCGAGCACCTTGAGACGCTCCGTGCCGTAGGTGTCGATCAGGAAACGGTATCGCATGAAGACCTCCCACCGCCTCGGCCTGCGTGGACTGGCCAGCGACCGCGGCCAGGCTACCTTGAGCCCTATGCCCCCTGACCTCGGCACTGCGGGTCCACGTGTGATCCCGGTCACGAGACGCCTTCCGGTGGGCGCCGAGCCCGGTAGGGTCGGCGTTCACTTCCGGGTGTGGGCGCCGGACCGGCAGCAGGTCGAGGTGTTGATCGACAGCGGGGGAGCCCACCTTCTTACTCCCGAAGCCGGCGGCTATCACGCGGCCCTCGTTCCCGGGCTCTCCCCGGGCGCTCGGTACCGCTACCGCCTCGACGGCGGGGACGCCTTCCCCGATCCAGCCTCCCGGTTCCAGCCCGAAGGACCGCACGGCCCTTCGGAAGTGGTGGACCCAGCCGCCTTCCGCTGGACCGATTCCTCGTGGCGCGGCACCCGGCGCGAGGGCCAGGTGCTCTACGAGCTCCACGTCGGCGCCTTCACCGCGGAGGGCACGTGGACCGCGGCGGCGCGCGAGCTACGCGCCCTGGCGGATCTCGGTATCACGCTCATCGAGATCATGCCGGTTGCCGACTTCCCCGGCCGTTTCGGCTGGGGCTACGACGGTGTGAATCTCTTCGCGCCGACTCGCCTCTACGGTCGACCCGACGACTTCCGCGCCTTCGTGGATCGGGCCCACTCCCTCGGGCTCGGCGTGCTGCTCGACGTCGTATACAACCACCTCGGCCCCGATGGAAACTATCTGGGGCAGTACGCGCGGGCGTATCTGACCGACCGTCATGCGACACCCTGGGGGCCGGCGCCCAACTACGACGGCGCCAACGCCGCGCCCGTCCGGGAGCTGGTCCTCGCGAACGCCGGCTATTGGATCGACGAGTTCCATCTCGACGGGCTCCGGCTAGACGCCACGCACACGATCCACGACGACTCACCGGAGCACATTCTGGCCGCGATCGGCCGCACGGTGCGAGAGCGCGCGGGTGGGCGGGGCACGCTCGTCCTTGCGGAAGACGAGGCGCAGCGTGTGGCCTTGGCTCTTCCGCCGGACGCCGGCGGCATGGGGTTGGACGGGATCTGGAACGACGACTTCCATCATGCGGCCCGGGTGGCCGCGACCGGGAGACGGGAGGGTTATTACCGGCGCTACCTGGGCACGGCCGACGAGCTCGTGGCCGCGACGCGCGGCCCCCTCGCCGCGCCCGATGCACTCGAGCCGGCACAGCTCGTGACCTTTCTTCAGAATCACGATCAGATCGCGCATTCGGCCCGCGGACTCCGTCTCCAAGCGCTCACGAGCCCAGGACGCTGGCGGGCGCTCAGCGGGCTGCTTCTGCTCTCACCGGGGACACCTCTTCTGTTCATGGGGCAGGAGTTCGCGGCGTCGAGCCCGTTCCTGTTCTTCGCCGATCATGAGGCCGAGCTCGCGGACCTGGTCCGGCGGGGGCGGGCCGAGCACCTCGCCCAGTTCGAGAGCGCGGCCGACCCGGCGGTCCAGGCGCTCCTGCCGGATCCGGCCTCGCCCGCGACCTTCACCCGCTCGCGGATCGATCCGGCCGAGCGGAGGCGCCACCCGCAGGCGGTGGCGCTCCACCGCGACCTGCTCACGCTCCGCCGCACGGACCCCGCCTTCGCCGCGCAACGGGCGCCCGCCGGGCGCTCGTTCGGCCCGGCGGCGCTGGTGCTCCGCTTCGGCCGCCCCGACGGACTCGACCGGCTCTTCCTTCTCAACCTGGGGTCGGACCTGCCACTGGACCGGGACGCGGAGCCCCTGCTCGCGCCGCCCGACGGGGGGGCCTGGACGTTGGCCTGGTCCTCCGAGGACCCGCGCTACGGCGGCGGTGGCACCCCGGCCTCGGCCCGTGAGGCCGGGCTCATCCCGGCCGAGTCGGCTCTGGTGCTCGCGCCGGGCTGCCGTTCCTGAGCAGCGGGAGCTCCAGGCTGTCCCAGAGCGCGAGCCAGCTCGCCTCGATGATGTTCTCCGAGCAACCGACCGTGCTCCATCGCTCTGCGCCTCGGGCGGACTCGACGATCACGCGGGGCCGGGCCGCGGTGCCCAAGTGCTCGTCCACGATCCGGACCTTGTAGTCCACCAGCCGCACCTGGTCGAGCGCCGGATAGTGCGGCACGAGCGCCTTGCGCAGGGCCTGGTCCAGCGCGTTCACCGGGCCGTCGCCTTCAGCGGCGGTGTGCATGATCTCCTCGCCCACCCGCAGCTTGACGGTCGCCTGCGCCGCCACGTCCTGACCGCCGCGTTTCTCCACGATCACGGTGAACTCGAGCAGCTCGAACGGCGGCCGGTAGCCGGGCGCGGCGCGCCGGAGCAGCATTTCAAAGGATCCCTCCGCGGCTTCGAATTGGAATCCTCGGTGCTCCAGCTCCTTGATGCGGCGCAGCACGTCCGCCTCGCTTCCGGCGGCCGCGAGCCCGAGCGCCTCGGCCTTGAGCCGGACGTTGCGCCGGCCGGCCACTTCGCTCACCACCACCCGAAGCTCGTTGCCCACCAACACGGGATCGATGTGCTGGTAGCTCTCCGGGACTTTGGCGATCGCGGCCACGTGGATCCCGCCCTTGTGCGCGAAGGCGCTCCGCCCCACGTACGGCGCGTGGGCGTCCGGGTTGAGGTTCGCCACGGCCGCCACGAAATGGGACACCTCCCTCAGCCGGCGGAGCTGCTCGGCCGGCAACACCGCGTGACCCAGCTTGAGCTGGAGATTGGCGATCACCGGAACCAGGTCCACGTTCCCGCAGCGCTCGCCATAGCCGTTGATCGTCCCCTGCACCTGGGTGCAGCCCGCCTGGACCGCGGCCAGCGCGTTCGCCACCGCTAGTCCGGAGTCGTTGTGGGGGTGGATGCCGAGCGGCGTCTCGATGTGCTCACGCACCGCGCTCACTCCGTCGCGCACCGTCTCCGGGAGCGACCCGCCGTTCGTGTCGCAGAGGACGAGCCAGTCGGCTCCCCCGTCGGACGCCGCACGGAGCGTGGCCAGCGCGTATTCGGGGTCCAGCCGCCAGCCATCGAAAAAGTGCTCAGCGTCGTAGACGACCTCGCGGCCGAGGCCCCGGAAGAAGGCGACACTGTCGCCGATCATGCGGAGGTTCTCCGCCCGCGTGGTCTCGAGGACGCGCTCTACGTGCAGCGTGGAGCTCTTGCCGACGAGGGTCACGACCGGTGTCTCGGCCGCTACCAACGCCCGGATGCTGGGGTCGTCCAGGCAGGATGCCCCGGCGCGCCGCGTGCTGCCGAAGGCCGCCATTCTCGCGCGGGTGAGCCCCCGCATCGCGATCCGGGAGAAGAACTCCGCGTCCTTCGGATTGGACCCGGGCCAGCCGCCCTCGATGTAGTGCATACCCAGCCCGTCGAGCACCTGGGCGATCTTAACCTTGTCCTCGACGGACAGGGACAAACCTTCCCGCTGCGTGCCGTCGCGCAGGGTCGTGTCGTACAGCCTGACGGGCATGGCCGGTCCAAAGCATGAGATATCCGAAAGCAGCGCGGCCCCCCGGGATTCGGGAGGCCGCGTGGGTTCGGTTCGTGCGAAATCGGTCGTATCAGCCGCGCACCCGCCCACCGCCTCCCGTGAGGAGTCGAATGGGACGAATACCGAGGAGGCGGGTGGTCATGCACATGCCCGTAAGTCTATGCAGCCGAAGCCCGGCGTCAATGGCCGGGGGGACAAAAGGAAACGGACGCCTCGCGGCGCCCGTCCCAGGCAGGATATGGAGTACAGAAGGATGAGGTGCAGAGATGATGGCGGTTCACAGCTGGCGCAATCCGGTGCCGGCCGGACGTCGCAACCGCCGGATCCAACTTAGCTCGCCCGCAAGGGCCCGCTGTGCGCCGCATCACACGGCGAGGCCCGCCAGCTCCCCCAGCATCCGCTCGAGATGCGACCGCTCGAGGTCGCCCATGTGACCTACCCGGATAACGCGCTCGGCGAGCTCCCCCAGGCCCCCGGCCAGGGTGTATCCGCGTTCCCGCATCCGGCGCAGGGCCTCCGGCACCGGGAGCAGCGCCGGCGGCGTAAGCGAGGAAACGGCCCACGAGCGCCGCCCAGCCGGGGCGAGGAGAGGAAATTCGGGATGCGCCTCGGCCCAGCACTCCATCGCATCGAGCATGCCCCGGTGCCGACGCCAGCGAGCCTCCACGCCACCCTCCGCCTCGATCCGGGCGAGCTGTCGGTCCAGGGCATAAATCAGCGACAGCGCCGGGGTCTGGGTCGGGCGCGAGGTCCGCGCGGCATCGTCGTACTTGAGGAGATCGAAGTACCACCCCCGGTCCCGGAGCCGCGGAGCCCGTTCGAGCAGCCGCGCCGACGCGACGCCGAGGCCCAGGCCGGGCGGCAGGGCCAGGGCCTTCTGTGAGCCGGTAAACACGAAGTCGAGCCCCCAGCGATCGGTCTCCACCGGCGAAGCGCCGACCGACGTCACCGCGTCCACCAGCAGAAGCGCATCCGAGCGGGAGCGCACGATGTCCGCCAGCTCCGCGAGCGGCGCCAGCGCCCCGGTCGAGGTGTCCGAGTGCACCAGTGCCACGGCATCGACCGGCGGACCATCCAGGAGCCGCTCGAGCTGGTCCGGCTCCAGGGTCTTGCCGGTCGGCACGGAGAGCCGAACGACGTCCTTCCCACAGGCTTCCGCGATCCGGGCGAGCCAGTCCCCGAAGAATCCGCCGACCACGACCAGCACCCGGCGCTCGACCGCGTTGCGAATCGCCGCCTCAGCCATCCCGCTGGCCGAGGACGCCGTGATGAGCACGGGCCGCGTTGTCCGGAAGAGCCGCCCGAGCGGGGCCTGGAGCGAGGCGAAGAGCTCGCGGGCCTCGTCACACCAGGGCGAGATCATGGGCCGGTCAAGGGCCTCCAGGACCTCCGGATGCACCTCCGTCGGTCCGGGAAGGAAGAGACGTCCGAAGCCGGTCAGCGCCAGGGCTCCACGGCGGCCCCGCCGACGATGTCGGCGGTTCGCACGATCCGCACGCCACGGGCGGACCACTCGCGCTCAAGGGCTTCCCCGTTGGCGCGGTCGATGGCGCGCGCGGCATCGGCGACGAAGAACAGCGTCGCAGCCGGACGCTCCCGCAGCAGCCCCTCGATGGCCCGGCGATCGCAAAAATCGGTTGCGACCCCGTAGAGCACGATCGCCTCGGGTGCGAGAGCCTGGAGCACGACTCGGGTGTTCGGGTTCGAGAAGACGTCCAGCTCGTGCTTGAGCAGCAGGAAATCACCTCGGTGCGCGCGGACCCGGGCCGCGAGGCTTGCGGGGTCCTCCGGGAATGGCTCGAGCACCAGCGGCGTCACCAGGGCGGTCGCGGCGATCTTTCGCTGCCCGGCCGTTCCCCGGAGACAGTGCGGCGGGAACGTCGTGGCCCAGTCGGGTGCGTCGCTGATCTCCGCATGGGCCGGGACATGGTCATCGGACGACGCGACGATCGGAATGCCGTGAACGTGAGCGAACTCCGTGAGTGCGGCCAACGCGGGCACGAGCGCCTCGGCGCCCGGGACGTACAGCCTCCCGTCCGGATCCATGAAATCATGCTGGGTGTCCACGTCCCAAAAAATCAGGGGGGTCGTGCGGGGTATGGCTCGTTCACCGTTCACGCTTTTAGTCCGCTCTTTCGAGCCGCGGATTGGGCCGGTACTCGCGACCGGTCTTGGCGCAGGGCCTGCCCTCGAGCAGGACCACGTCCGCGGTGAAGTCGTACCGCCCCTCAAAGAGCGACGATCCCACGCCGTACCCGTCCACCGGCACGCCTTGCGCTTCGAACTCCCGGATCTTTTTCACCGTGAACCCGCCCGAGACCACGATCTTCACGTGCCCGAACCCGCCGCGGTCCAGCCCCGCGCGGACGTTGCGCACGAGCTGCGGGTTCACCCCCGTCGGCTTCTCCCGCCCCATCTGTGTCCACAGGGAGCGGTCCACCAGCATCTCGCTCGTGTCGAGCCGCACGCCGTAGAGCCGGTCTCCGAGCGCCTCCGCCACTTCGAGCGACGTTCGCACGCAATCGTTCTCGAAATCGACCAGAGCCACGAGCCTGACGTCCGATCCCATGTACTCCGCGAATTTGCGCGTGGCGAGGACGGTGTCACCGCCGTAGGCCGCGATGAGGCCGTGGGGAACCGTCCCGACCCCTTCGCTGCCCCACCAGGACGCCTGCGCGTCGGTGGACACCCCGATGGCGCCGGCGACGTGCGCCGCGTACCCGTCGCCCGTCTGCACCAGCCAGTGATCGTGGCGAGCGGGAAAGAACATGACCTCCTTCGGCGCCGCTGCCTCGACGACCCGCCGGGTGTTGGTGCCGACTTTCGTCCGTCGTGCGAGCACGCCAAGGTAGAGCGTCTCGAGGTGCGCGAAGGCGTCGTACGGGCCTTCGATCAGCAGCACCGTCTCCCACGGCGCGATCGGGTCGCCCTCGTGGAGGGCGTGGACGACCAGGTCCGGCCACTCCACGGCGCACAACTTGAGAATCGCGATCGCCTCGTCGACTCCGCCGAGGAAGGCGGTCGCCTTTCCGAACACCTGCATCGTCACCCTGGGTCGATAGCGGTCGGCGAGAAGGATTTCGCGCGCGCGGACGAAGTACTTGTCGGAGTAGTAGCCCGCCCGCATCTTCTCGACGGGCAGGTGGAAGGTCCGGGGATCCAATCTAAGACGTCGGGGCATCCGGGAACCGCTGCGCCTTGAGGTGCGCCAGCTCCGCCCGCAGGCGGCGGAGATGGCGGCCGCTGGGATATTGGTCAATGAGGCGCCGTAGCTCGCTCATCGCGCGGCCGGGGTCGCCCAAACGATGCTCCGCGAGGTCGGCCAGGGCGAGACCGACGCGGATGTCTTCCTCCGGCGCGAGACGATGGCCCGCGCGGAGGTTCTCCAGCTCGACCGCGGCCGTCTCGGGCTCGCCCAGCAGGCCGCCGAGGAGCGCCGCGCGCCGGAGCGTGGCCTCGGCGCGCGACGCCGGATCCTGGGCGCGCTCGCGGTAGGCTTCCGCCGCCGCGTCGTAGTGCCCCTGAGCGACGAGCGCCTCGATCGCGGAATAGCCGCCGCCGGCGCGTTGGAGTCCGACATCCGCGAAGGCGCGGCCCAGGCCGTCGATGACGGGCTCGAGCACGCCTCCCAGCAGCCCCAGCACGAACCCGTAGAGCGCCCAGAACACGCCGACCAGCGTGAGCGCCTTGGGGACCAGGCCCGTGGCCCAGAGCACCAGTGCCACGATGGTCGCAAAGAGGAGAATGCCCGCGACGGCGATGCGGGCGAGCGAGAGCGGGTTCTCGATCGAGGCAGAGTCGCGGGCGCCGGAGGGGCGCGGCGGAGTCGGCGGCGTCAACGGCCCAAACGTACGGGCGGGCCGGAGTCGCGGCAAGTTGACATCTTCCCCTGGGCGGCCTAAATCCCGCTCGGTCGCTCCCACGCTGAGGGTGTCGTATGTTCCGCCCCATGACCCGCCGCGGGTTCCTCGGCGCGGCGGGCGTCGCCGCCGCATCGTTCCGCCTTCCGGCGATCGCCGCCCCGTCGGCGTCCGCGCCAGCCATGCTCCGCGCCCGCACCGCTCGGGCGGCCGCGGTGAGCTCGGCCAACGGCCTCCGCGCCGTGGGTCGCGCCATGGAGCTCATGCTCCAGGGCACGGACACGCTGGATGCCGCGATCGAGGGCGTCAAGATCCAGGAGCTCGACCCCAACGACAACTCCGTGGGATACGGAGGGCTGCCGAATGAAGACGGCGTCGTGCAGCTCGACGCGTCCTGCATGCACGGCCCCACCAAGCGGGCCGGCGCGGTGGCGGCCCTCGAGGGCATCAAGACCCCGAGCGAGGTCGCGAAGCTCGTCATGCTCTACACCAACCACATCCTGTTGGTGGGCGAAGGCGCGAAGCGCTTCGCGCTGTCGTACGGGTTCAAGGAGGAAGACCTGTTGACGCCGGAGTCCCGCCAGGCCTGGCTCGAATGGCGCGCGAACCGCGGCTCGAACGATGATTGGCTGGACGTACCGGCCAAGACGCCCATGGTGGCGCGCCCGACCGGCACGATCAACCTCAATGTGGTCAACGCCGCGGGCGACGTCTCCTCGGTCACCACCACCAGCGGGTTGGCGTTCAAGATCGCGGGCCGCGTCGGCGACAGCGCGATCGTCGGCGCGGGGCAGTACACCGACAACGAGGTCGGCGCCGCGGGATCCACCGGCCGGGGAGAATCGAATATCATGGTGTGCGGCGGCTTCCTCACGGTCGAGCACATGCGGCGGGGGATGAAGCCCACCGACGCCTGCCTTGAAACCCTGCGCCGGGTGCTCGCCCTCACCACGCCGCGTCTGCTCCTGGCGGACGGCCGGCCCAGGTTCGATCTCAAGTTCTACGCGGTGAACAAGCGGGGCGAGACCGGCGCGGCGTCGCTGTATCCCGGCAAGTACGCGGTCCATGACGGCCGCGAAGCCGCGCTCCGGGATGCCGCAGCCCTGTTCGAGAGACCGACCTGATGCGCGGGCGCCCGGTGGCGGCCCTTGCGGTCCTCGGCTGGCTGGCCGGCGCACCCGCACGGGCACAGGAGCCCACGCCCGCCCCGGCGCCGCCACCCGCGCCGACGCAGCCGCAGCCGCTCACCAACACCGACGTGCCCTGGCGCACGAGCTATTTCCCGTATCTCTCCGGCCTCTCGAACGACGGGCCGCTCATCTCATTCCGCATCCGCCGCTCGCAGGCGGCCCCCTACGAGGCCCGTGTGACCGCGAGGGCGTTCGCTCAGCTCGACGTCGGGGTCGGCTTCCGCGGCACCCGGTTCGCCGTGGCACAATTCGGCGCCCCGCTCCTCATCGAGGACTGGCGGTTCGCGGGTCAGCTCTTCGCCACCCGCGAGTCGCGCTACGGCTTTTACGGCATCGGGAACGGAACGACGTTCAACAGTGCCAACGTGACCGACACCGACCCTTTCTTCTACCGGGTGCAGCGAACGCGCTACCAGGCCATCGCCGAAGTGACTCGGCGCCTGGTCGGGCCGCTGCACGTAGCGCTCCAGGGGTCGGTGCAGTCCACGAAGTTCGTCGCTCACGACGAGGGCACATCGGTCTTCCTGCAGACGTACGGGTCCTCCCTCAAGCAGGACGACGTTTCCCTGCGGGGCGCGCTGGTGCTGGATACGCGGGACACCGAGTACGACCCGCACCGCGGGCTCCTGCTCGAGGCCGGGTACCAGGTGGCGAGCGGGGGGACCGGATACGAGCGGGCCTACGGCATCTTCCGTGGCTGGGTACAGCTGCGGGAGGGGACCGTGCTCGCCGCCCGGCTCGCGGGCTCCCAGCTCTACGGCGATCCGACGCTCGACGCGCGCTATGTGATTCCCGGGTGGGAGCGGATGATTCCGGTGCTCGGGGGGTCGTTCTCGTTTCGCGGCATCGAGACCGGCCGCTTCGCCGGCGAGGGCGTCCTCCTCGGCAACTTCGAAGTGCGCCAGAACCTGGTGTCGTTCGCCAACGTGGCGGGGCTGGTCCTGGTCGGCTTCGTCGATGCCGGTCGGGTCTTCGAAGGGGAGCAGTTCACCTTGACCACGAGCGATGTGAAGGTGGGCGGCGGGGCCGGTGTCGCCCTGCGAGTGCTGCGCACCGCCGCGTTCAGCTTGAGCGTCGCGCGCGGGCCGGAGCACACCCGGCTGGCGTTCGGCTTCGGCTGGATGTTCTGAGCTCGGGGATGCTCAGGCGGCCAGCTTGGCCGCCCGAAGGACCTCCCGGAGCGTGGTCTCGCCATGGTCCCGGGCGTACCACTTCCGCACGGCAGGATAGATCTCTTCCTTCGGCGTGCCCCGCCCCCGCTCCGCGAGCACCCACCCCTGCAGCTCGCCCGGACGCGGGCCCCAGTGACCCAGCTCTCGGAAGTCCCGGTCGAGCGCGATGACGATGGGGATCGATCGCGAGCCGTTGGTGAGGTAGCGGTCCATCACGTCGGGATGCTCGTCACGCCTGAGGATGCGGAGCTCGACACCCGGAGCGAGGTCGGCCAGGCGGGCGAGGATAGGAACGGTGTTCGACGCGTCCCCGCACCAGTCCTCGGCGAGCACGAGCAGTCGGCGCCCCGCGTCGGTGGGGACGGCCGCGAGCGCCCAGTCGGGGATCCGCGCCAACCGGTGCAGCCCCTCCCAGAGTCCCCGGTGTTTCAGATCGCTCGCCGCCAGGAAGGCGGCGTACGGAAGCGCCTGGTCCCAGAGGGCAGAGAAGTCGGTCATCGCTCACCGTCAACAGCAAAGCGTGCACCGTGGTTCCGCGGGCGGCTCGGTCGGGCCCGGGGTAGATTCCCGGCCATGTCAGCGACCCCCCGGCGGGACGGCGAGGCCACTCGGCAAAAGCTGCTCCGCGCGGCGCTCGAGCTCTACACGACCGCCGGCTTTCGCGACACGACCACCCCGGCGATCGCCGAGCGCGCCGGTGTCGCGGAGGGCACGATCTACCGGCATTTCTCCGGCAAGGAAGACCTGCTCAACGCCGTCTATCGGGCGGCACAGCGCTGGGCCCTCGGCGTCATCACGGACGAGGGGGAGCACACCGCCCGGGCCCGGGACCGGCTCCAGCGGATTGCCCACCGGTTGCTCGAGGCCGCGGAGCACGATCCGGCGGGCGCGCGCATGGTGCTCGACTTCCATGACGACCGATACCTGGACGACAAGAGCCGAGAAGCCGCCCGGGAGGTGCGCGACGCGCTGCAGCAGGTCGTGGCCGCCGGGAAGTCGGACGGGCTGGTGCGCGCCGGTCCGGCGGATCTCTGGGTCGCGGTCTGGCTGTCGGTCGTTGCCTTCGCCGTGGAGCGGGTGTGCGCGAAGGAATGGACCCCGGATCACCCGCAGGCAAACCAGGCCGTGGAAGCGGCGTGGAATGCGATACGACAGGGAGAAACACCGTCAGCTCCCTCGGCCTCGCCGGCACCTCGCTCCAGTCCACCCTCCGGCCCCGCCCGGGACCCACCGGGCGCACGATGAGGTCTCCCCCGGACAGAAACGCGACGGAGTCGCCGCCCCAGCGGGCGGCCGCGCGGGCGTTGATCGCAAAAGGAGCCGGCGCCCCCGTGTCCGCCTGCACGCAGAGCCCCTGTGCGCAGGGTATCGCCCGCCCGAAGGGCGGATCGCCCAGAAGCACGGCGAAGCTCGAGTCCGCCGCCGCCCGCTCGGCACTGGCCAGGAGGCGCGGTGCCCCCGTGGCCGGGGGCACCGCGAGCGCGAAGCGAGCCGTGTCCGCCCGGACGTAGAGCGTCCCGCCGTCCCCCGACCAGCCCACCTGCTCGGGACGGCCCGCGCCGGGTGGCAGCGGCAGCTGGCGCTCGGCGCCGCTCAAGAGATTGAGTATCCACACGGCGCCCGGGACCGAGTCGCCGACGGTGCGGGCGCGGAGAAAGGCCACCGCGCCCCCGTCCGGCGACAGCGCGGGAGCGGCTTCTTTCACGTTGGTGTAGGTGATCTGAAAGACGGGGCCGCCGTCGGCCCGCACGCCGTACAGGTCCGGCTCGCCCCCGGGCCCGTCGCCCACGAAGACGACGTACGCGTCACGGCCGACGACCGCACGCCCGCGCAGCGGGGAAAGCCCGGTGCACGCGACCAGGGCGACCAGAGCGACCGCAGCTCTCACTGTGCGCCGGCGACACTGCTCCGGAGCAGCCACCAGCCGCGCGGATCCACGATCACCGTCCTGGGGGCGCGGGGGAACCCCTCGAGCAGGGCCCGCGTCACCGGGGACTCGATGTCGAGCCGCACGATTTTGCCGTCGATCTCGAGCTCGAGCCCCGGCAGGCGATAGGTACCCCAGTCGGGCACCTGCGTTTGCCGGACCTCGAGCGTGAGCTTGCCCCCTGCCTGCCGCCAGCGCACGTCGAGGACCGGGTAGCCGGGCTGGGTGAGCGCCTGCCGGAAATACCAATCGAGATCCCGGCCCGCCGCGACGCTCATCACGCGGGCAAAGTCGGCCGACACCGCCGTGCTATCCCGAAAGGTCTGATAGTAGCTGCGCAGGCCTGCGACGAATGCGGAATCGCCAACGAGGCCGCGCAGCTCATGCAGCACCCAGGCGCCCTTCTGGTAGTTGTTCTCGTTGAGGAGCGAGTCGAGATCCCGTATCGTGGGGTCAAGCACCGGGCGCCCGACGACCCGGGACGCGAAGTAGCGCTCCGCCTCGCGCCGCATCTCCGTCGCAAGAGCGGCCTGGCCCCCGACATGCTCCGCCCACATCGCGGCGAGGTAGTCGGCGAAGCCCTCCGACAGCCAGAGGTGATGCCAATCGTCCTCGGTGACCGCATCGCCGAACCACTGGTGGGCGATCTCGTGCGCCACGGTCCGCTCCGGCAGTGCATGCGCGCGATACAGGCTGTCGTTGTAGAAGATCGCGGTGGCGTTCTCCATCCCGCCGAACGGCGTGAGCGCCTCGACGTGCGCCAGGTCCGGATAGGGGAACGGGCCGATCAGCCGGGAATAGAAGCTCACGATGTCGCCGACGCGCCGGAACGGCCCGGCCGCGGCGAAGGCCGAGTCGCCGACCGCGGTCCAGAGCGACTGGGGCACGCAGCGGACGTCGCACGCCGCGTCCGCCAGCCGGGTGACCGCGAACCGCCCGACCCCGAACACCATGGTGTAGACCGGGATCGGGCGGTCCATCCGGTAGTGCCAGACCAGATGCCCGTATGGCAACGTGTCGACGCTCTGAAGCGTGCCGTTCGCGATCACCCGGTACGCGGCGGGAGCCTGCACGTGAAAGCTGACGGTGGCCTTGTCGCTCGGGTGATCCTGCACCGGAAGCCACCCGTGGGCGCGGTCGGGCCAGTTGTCGGCGAAGATCGCGAGGTCGTGAGCCTTGTCCCCCCGGAACGCGAGACCCCGCACGACGTCTCCTCGGTATCGGATGCGCGTGACCAGCGAATCGCCCGCCTTCCCCTGGTGCGGCACGATCACCAGCTCGCCGCCGCGCCCCCACATCGTGCGCGCGAGCCGCGTGTTCTCTCGGCCGTTCACGAGCACGCGGATCACCCGCATCGTGGAGTCCAGCTGGACTTCGATGGGCTGACCGGAACCCAGGCGCCAAGTGGTCTGCACCTCGCCCAGCACGTGCCGGCCGCTGTCGCCCAGGACCAGCGTGACATCGTAATGCAGGGCGTCGTGGTGCGGCCGTGCGGTGTCGGGTCGGATAGCGAGGGGGGAGGCGACAGCCGTTTGGAGCAGGAGGGCAAGGGTGAGCATGGGGTTGATCGCTTACCCTCCGAGCTTGTCCTTCAAGAACTTCAGGACGTTCCCCCACGCCCGCTCTACCTGCGGACCATCCGACCCCTCCCGGCCGGGCTTGAGGAAACCGTGCCCGGTGCCGGGATAGGTCTCGTAGGTGAACGATTTGCCGAGCGCCTTGAGGCGTGCGGCGATATCCGGCAATGAGGTGTCGATCCGGGCATCGTTCTCCCCGTACACGCCGAGCAGGGGAGCCCGGATCCGCGCCAGGCTCGTGCTGTCGGGCGGAGGCCCGTAACAGACGACCGCGGCCCGCAGGCCGGGATTGTTCGTCGCGTAGCGGAAGCTTTGTCCACCGCCCCAGCAGAAGCCGATCACACCGACGTCGCCCAGACGGACCGCCGGGAGGCGGTTCAGGTAGGCGAACGCGGCATCGAGGTCGCGCGTCATGCGATCCGGCTCGAGCGCCGCCACCAGCCTGCGGCCGGAGTCGGCATCGGCTGGAGACCGTCCGTACTTCGACGAGAGCAGATCGGGGACGATGGCGACGTAGCCGCTCTTGGCCAGCCGGTCCACGACCGTCGGCTCCCAGTCGGTCAGCCCGGAATTCTCGTGGATCACGATGACGGCCGGCGCCCTGTCCTTCCGCTCCGGGTATCCCACATAGGCCCGGACCGAGTCTCCGCCGGGAGGCTTGAGGTATACCCACTCGCCGTGGGTGGTGACGGCGTACCGCGGGCGGCGGTGGCCGAGGGTCAGCACGGCGCCGGCGCCGGCGGTCACGCCGAGCGCGGCGACGAGGACGTGCGATGCCGCGCCGCGAAGCGACCGGCGAACGGACGTGGTCATGGCAGCTCCCAGATCTCGACCCGGTTCTCGAGGAACACCGGTACGGCGACGTGCCGGCGCCCCCGATCCCACCCGATGTCGGCCGGCGACGGCAATCCGCCGACCACGCGGGTCGTCCGCCCCTGGTCGAGGACGAACAGGCTCGAATCGGCCCAGGAGGACACGAGGAACCGGCCGCCGGCGATCGGCTCGACGCCGTCCTGCTGGCCCGGCCCCGTTCCGATCGCCACGGGCGCCGACCCCGGCGTCCACCCGCGAAGCGTGGTCCCGAAGAACGGCACCACGATGAAGCGGCGGCCTGCCGAGTCCCACGTGATCCCGTTCGGTCCCTCCAGGCTGTCGGTCTCGAGCGCGATGGAGGCCCTGTGGCGGGGGTCGATCCGGAAGATCCGGTCCGGCCCTGTATGGGCGAGGCTGCCGTCCTTCTTCGACTCGATGCCCGTGTCGGTCACGTAGATCCCGTCCGGGCCGACGGCGACGTCATTCAGGAACTTTGCTTTGCCGGCCAGATTCACCGTCGCGATCGGACGACCCGTGCGCTTGTGGAAGGCCCGCAACGCGTCGATGTCCACCACCCAGAGCGTGTCGCCCGCGATGGCCATGCCCTTGGGCGCGTCCAGCCGGACGCCGCTCCGGCCCCCCTGGACGAAATGGAGCGAGTCCACTGTGCCGTCCGGGTGGAAGCGGGCGATCCAGCCGTTGTTGTCCTTGGCGAGCGGGCCGCCGTTGATGTTGGCGACGAACCAGACGTCGAGATCCGCGTCGTAGTGTACCGATTCCGGCGTCGCGAGATCGCGCACCACGGCGACCTGACGCGGCGCCGCCGGGGGGACCGGACTGGCTGGCGCCTCGGCTCCCGGCGCTCGTGCCGGCCGCTCGGACCGGCAGGCGGCGAGCACGCCGAGGACCAGGAGCGCCCCCGACCGCAGGGTGCTGATCATCCCTTTCTCACTTCTCACATCTCACCTCTCACCTCTCACTTCTCACATACAGCTCCCCGCCCCGCGCCCGGAACTCCGCCGCCTTGTCCTCCATCCCC
>Ga0070706_100000377_pt1 | contig 53406 bp, 43 predicted proteins | sample KBSK5501metaG_FD_65476 | JGI IMG/M metagenome (GOLD analysis project Ga0070706, IMG submission 65476) | Corn, switchgrass and miscanthus rhizosphere microbial communities from Kellogg Biological Station, Michigan, USA - KBS K5-50-1 metaG | ecosystem: Host-associated > Plants > Roots >... | reverse complement strand
GTGCTGCCGGTGTCCTGGCCGAAAGCATGCGCCATCTCTCGGACATGCTGGTTGGCCGATGTGACCGCGCGATCCAGCATGTCGGCGACGCTGGCGATGGAGAGCATGTTCTCGCCGGTGATGGGCTGGTCGAAGGCCAGCGCTGGCTTCGCGAAGAGTGGGAGGATGAGTTGACTCAACAGTTGTGATGGCAGGATGCGCGCCGCGATCCGGCTGGCCAACTCGCCGTGCGCCTCGCCACCCATACCGTCGGCGACGAGGAAGACGCCGATTGGCGCGTCGCCACGTGCGGCGTCGTCGTGCGCATCCAGTACGAGCGAGACCACCGCGTCCTGGTTCTCCGAGCGCACCAGCCCCACACTGGTGGCTGTTCCGGCCTCCAGATGCAGCGGCACGCCGACGGTCTCCGCAGGTGGCGTGGGTAGTGAGTGTGGAGGGGCTTGCAAGGCCGAACCGCAGGCGGCAGCGACTTCCTCCGGCGAGGAATATCCTTCCTCGGCGCCGTGCGCCGCTACCTCGCGCAGGGTGCGTATCGCTAATGACTCGTTCGGCGCTGGCGTCTGTGAAACGCGGGCAAGCTGCGCAAGGGTCGTCGCGAGCATGTTCGCGTCGCGCGCGACAAAGCGCGGCGCCTCGCTCACGTTGTCCTCCAGCAGCGTGGCGTTGTCCAGGCGCTCAAGATAGGCGCGCCCGCTCGCAAACAAGATCGTCTCCGGCGCGACGCGCTGATGAGCGACGCCGTTGCGGTGCAGATAGCTCAGCGTGTCCGCCAGCCCCGCGCCCGCGCGAAGCGCTTCCTCTGGCAGGAGCGGCAGGGCGCCAGCGGCTGGGTCACACAGCGCGACCGAGCCGATCGTTGAGCCTTCAGACACGACGAAGCGCGTGTCTCCCTGTGAGATCAGCTCTCGCGGCGCTATGAGGCGAGGATGGCGTAGCTGGAGGTCAATGAGCCTAGATATCGTCGTTGCGCGGTCGGAGGGAACTTCCGCGACGAAATAGAGCGCGTCGCTCTCGATAGGCGTCGTGGCGAGCGCGAGTCGGCGTCCGGGCGTGTCGCGAAGGATGCTGATAACGCGGCACGAGCCGACCAGCGCGCCGGGAGCGAAAGTAAAGGGTGTCTCCTGTGGACTGGGCGCGGGTTCCTCGGCGGGCGGTTCAATCGGCGCATCGTGTTCAACGGCGCTCTCCATGTCAGCGCCGCCGAACTCAGGCGTGACCGTCGCTAACTTAACGGTAGCTTTCCCTGCGCCAGCGCCGGCTTGCGCCGCGTCGTCGCTCACCTCGACGGTCTCGCGCTTGTCTTCATCCTGGGTTTCCACACGCGCCCCCTCTATTCACTAAGGCAGTAGCTGGCGTAGGCGATGATTCGCGCACCAGTGATCCAGCCAGCGTCCTCTACCGAGCGCCTGGCTTGGATATATATGGTTGTCGCGCACACGCCGCTGCGCGCCCTGTTAAGAGCCTCGGCTGATGATAGCATATCCGCGGCGACCGCGAGACACTTCTATGACCCTGCGGACTCTGGCGCGACAGGTGAGCGGTAGGCGTGCGTGATGGCTCTGCCCTCCGGCGAGGCGGCCAGCGAGACGATGCGCCACGGGCGCGCGCGGAGCCAGATGAGTGTCGCGCCGATGACCGCGAGACCTGCGATGGCGGCGCCTGCTAGCGCGAGGCCAGCGACCCAGCGGCCGGGAACGTTGTCCTTCTTTGTCAGCTCGACGAGGTGATCGTCTTCGTAGACAATCACGAAGCCACGGTCGATCCACGTCTGAGCGGCCTGGCGCAGAACCTTGCCTGAGGTCGCGCGTGGAAAGCGCGTGATCTGGCCGAGCGCTTCACCCTGCGGTTCGGGGGGATGATCCGATTCCATCTGTTTGTTCCTATATTCTCACTGGTATTCTCACTGGCGCTCCACGTCGTCCAGTTCAGCGCGAGCGATGTGACGCGCTGTACGATAACATATCTTAGACGTACAGACGACAGACGCGGGGGCAAGTCTTTGCGAGATGAGCATGAGGCGACGAGGAGCGAGGAGACGGATGACGATCTCATCGCGGCGTACGATTATCACCTTCCGAGCGAATTGATCGCGCAGACGCCGGTCGAGCCGCGTGATTCCTCACGCCTGCTCGTGCTCCACCGCCAGACGGGCGCCATCGAGCATCGCACGTTTCGGGACATTGGCTCCTATCTCGATCCCGGCGATCTCCTGGTGGCGAACCAGAGCAAGGTGCTTCCGGCGCGCCTCCATGGCGTGAAAGAGCCAACAGGCGGGCACATCGAGATACTCCTGCTCGCGGCGCGCCCGGATCGCGGCGTGGATTGCTGGGAGGCGCTGGCGCGCCCTGGGCGGCGCCTGCACAAGGGACAGCGCCTCAACTTTGGCGATGGGGCGCTCACGGCGGAGGTTCTCAGCCGGACAACGTCGGGGGAGCGACTGCTGCGGCTCACGCCGCGGGAAGGAACGATTGAAGCCGCGCTGCTGCGGATCGGCGAGACGCCATTGCCGCCCTACATCCGAGCGCCACTCGCCGACGCCTCGCGCTATCAAACGGTCTACGCGCACACTCCTGGCTCGGCTGCCGCGCCGACAGCGGGATTGCATTTCACGCCTACGCTCCTCGAGGCGCTGCAGACGCGCGGCGTGAACCTGGCGTTCGTCACGCTGCACATCGGCCTCGACACCTTTCGCCCGGTCGGTGAGGCGCGCCTGACCGAACACAAGATGCACAGCGAGGTCATCGCACTCAGCGCCGAGACAGCCGAGCTTATCAACGTCACGCGCGCGCAGGGCCGACGCGTGATCGCTGTGGGCACGACATCAGTGCGCACGCTGGAGGCGGCGGCGCAACGAGCAGACAGTCTGCGCGCGGAGGGCGCGCTCGCTCCCAACGCCAGCGTCGCGCCGATGGAGGGGCGGACCGATATCTTCATCCAGCCTGGGTATCGGTTCCGTGCGGTTGACGCGCTCATTACGAACTTTCACCTGCCGCGCTCGACGCTGATTGTGCTGGTCAGCGCTTTTGCGGGCCGTGACCTGATCCTGCGCGCGTATGAAGAAGCGGTGCGTGAGGGCTACCGCTTCTACAGCTTCGGCGACGCGATGCTCATTCTCTGACCACGCGCCTACAGGTGAATGCCTGTCTCGTTGTTCACGATGACGACGAAGTCGAAGGATCCACCAGTGTCGCCCAACGGCTCACGTAGCCAGAGCCAGCGCCAGAGCCGGTTCGTTGCGCGACCGAGGTCGAACCTGGCATTGGGCGGTGGGTTCGAGCCGTAGCTGAGGTAATTGGGCACGCCGACGCCAGCTCCCCATTGCGACGAGGCGGAACAGGAGTCCTTCGCCGTCGGGACGCAGGGCGGCGGCTTATACGCCTCGTCCCACCACGAGCGCAATTTGTACTGCTTCATCGTGTAGCCTGTCGGATGGCTGGCCATAAAGGCCTGTCCGTCCGCAGGCAGCAGGATCATGACATCCATCGGCTGCGCGTTGGGGTCCGCGGCGCGATACTGGAAGAAGGCGTATGTCTCTGGATGCGGGTCGAGGTAGTAATCGCGCAGATACCAGTACATTGGCCACTCTTCCTCGGGTCCGACGCCGATGCGCAGTTGATGCTGGCCACCGTGCAGACGCTGATCCGCCGAGGCGATCTTGCGCATCACAGCATTCACGTCGTCGGTCGTCTGGACGTAGACCATCATCTCCAGCGGGCCGTTGGCGGCGTCCTGATGCGAGAGGATCCACATGCTGTGGACCATCGGGATGAGCAGGACAAGTCCGCCTACAGCGGCGAAGAGCGAGGCGGCTACCCGTGGCGACCAGAACGCTCTGGGCTGCTCGAAGAGCAGCCGGCGCCGTGCGAACGCTTGCGCCAGACCCTCATAGACGCGATTGAAGAGCACCCCTGCCAGTAGCACGAGCGGCAACAAGATCTGGATCGTGAGCCACGGCATCTTCTCGCCAGCCCACGAGTAGAGCGCGAGCGAGCCGAGGAACCACCAGACGAGGAAGAGGCGGAAGCGGTTCGGGCGGATGAGCGAGTAGACAAGCCCCGCCAGTCCAAAGACTACTGCCAGCTGTTCGTAGAGCGGGATGAGCAGCAGATAGTAGTACCACGGCTGGCCGCCGCGCGCCACCTCTTGCTGCTGCATCCAGTAGTAGAGGCCCTGCCAGATGCCCTTTCCAACGCCGATTCGGAAGCCCTGGCCCCAATCGGCCGCCTGGCCTCCGGGTATGACCCAGAAGAGCGCGGCGAAGAGCATCCAGCCGACGACGAGCGCGACAAACCACTGCACCCAGTTGACGCGCAGGAGCAGGCGCAAGAAGGGCTGCCGCTCAGGGTCCAGTTCAGCGCGGGCGTTGGCGGCCCAACGTCCCGGCGCGGCGGCCGCGCGCGCCACGAGATCGACGAAGCGCGGCCGTGCCGCCACCTCGTCCCCGCTGAACTGTCGATTGGGCGGCTCGTAGAACATCTGCCAGAGCAGCGCGCCGATGACGATGATCGCGATGGCGATGCTAATCCACAGCACCACATTGACGGTGTTGTTCTCGAGCTGGAGAACTTTGGCGTCGCTCTCCTGCGGGTGCGCGGTGACGTACGCGCTGAGTGAATGCAGTATGTTCAAGCCCACGTACGCCAGGATCGAGCCGATCGCCGCCGCGAGCAGGAAGAGGCCTGCGCGCGCGAAGAAGATGCGCTCGCGCCATGTCAGGGTGATTGGCAGGCGCTCCGCCAGGAGATCGGCGAGCTCCCAGAGCAGCAGGCCAATCAGGAACGCGACGAAGATGAGCATCGTCAGGAAGATGCCCTCGAACGTCGCGTAGGCCAGCACAAATGAGGCGACCAGCCCGATCAGCCAGCCGGTCGAGCGCTCGCGCGCGAAACGCACCGCGCAGACGACCATCGCGAACATAAAGAAGCTGAAGTAGATGTCTTCGCGCAAAAAGCGCGAGAAATAGACGAACGCGGGCGAGACGGCGAGCAGCAATCCTGCGCTCAGCGCGCCTGCGCGGCCCAGCTCGCGACGCAGGCCAATGGGCAGCGCGACGATGCCGATGCCCAGGACGACCGGTAGGATGCGCGCGGTCGCGTCGTTGATCCATGGACTGCCGGCCGAACCACCAACATGGAACAGCCACTGCGCCGCAAGAAGCAGATCGTCAATAAATCCAGCGGCGTGAAACTGGAACGGGCCATGGAGCAGTGGGTCGTAAACATACCCTGCGGGACTGCGCGCGAAGCTGAGCGAGAAGAAAGCGTGCATGCTCTCGTCATGATGCAGCGGCTTGTCGCCCATGCCCCAGACGCGCAGCACAGCGCCCAGCGTGATCACCGCGACCCAGAGCCAGCCTTCGACGGTCACGCCGCGAATGAAGCTCAAGAACCGGGAAGGGTAACTCGCCCATCCGGTCGGTGTGGGACTGCCATCCGCCTCCCAGTCGTTTTCGGTGGTGGCGTCGGACTCTCCCTCGTCCACGAGTTGCTCTGTGTCGTCGATGTCGACCTCTGTGTCGGCGACATCGGTCTCAGCGGTGTCGAGATCGAGCGAATCTGCTTCGGTGGATTCGGTGGAGGCGTATCTTGGAACTGATGGGACGTCTGATCCAGTACGCCCAAAGGTGTTTTTCAGCCAGTCCACGCCGGCGAGCCACCCTCGCTGTCCCTGTGCTGCCATCAGCTATTCCCCCTCCGGCGCCGCGTAGATCGTCACTCCCGCGCGTTGATAGATGACGGTGAGAAACCGCGCGTAGCGGTCGAGATCAACCCCACTGTAGGTCTGTCGCTCAGCGGCTCCCACATACAATAGACGTACGTGAAAACGCTCTAGAAGTCCCAGGACCGTGCGCTGGTCAGGATTGGTGTAGACTTGGTTCACCGCGTCCAGTCGCGCGTTCAACGTCGCCTCGTGGCCCGGCTGCGCCAGCCAGTTCACACGCCACTGCGCCTCATGTCCGCTCCATCCTATGACGGTCGGCAGCCCGGTGAACGCCGAGATACGACTACAACGGCTATACTCCGCTCCTGGCGCCTCGACGATGACCGGCGAGCCGTCCACATGGCTGTTCAGCCAGCGGATCGCGGCGTCATCTCCACTGTTGGAGCCACCGCCGACCTTCGTGCAGTCTGCGAACGCAATTGGCGCGTCGTTCGCCATGTAGGCGATTCCATCGAGCGAGCGCGGTAGCGTCAGGTTCGCCGTCCGCGCGGACGTCGCCAGAACAGGATAGACGACCGACGCGGCGATAAGCGTGACGAGCGCCGCCGACCAGAGCGCGACGCCGCTCGCGACACTCCAGCTAGCGGCGCGCCGCTGAGCGTTCGGCGTTCCCTCTTCAGACGCGCCAGCGCCAGTGGCGGTTCCCAGCGCGCGCTTGACTGCCCGAATCGCGAGAACGATCAGCAAATAGAGCGCCGGTCCCGCCGCGACACCGGCGAGCAGCCACGCCTGATAATACAATTTGAAGACGGTGTTCATGCGGAACAGCGCGCCGCCGCCAAAGACATCGCGCAGGTAGACGATTTCGCAGACAGCGATCAATACGGCTGTGAGCGCTCCCAACCCCAACAGGAACGCCGTCGCGCGTCTGGCGGTGGAGACAGGCGGATCGTCCTGTGTCCAGCTTCCCCACATGCCAAGCTGATGCGCCGCCAGGACGGCGAATCCCGCCGCGAGTAGCAGCGTCCAGATGAGCGTCCAGCCGCCGAAGCCGAGGGTGAGCGCCGTCAGCAGCGCCAGCAGCAACAGCGCCGCGATGATGAGCGCGCCCGCCAACAGTCGCCCAAGCGCGCGATCGGCCGTCTCTCGATCATCTGGTTCCGCGACACGCTGCGCCAACGCATCCGCCAGCGCCCGCGCTCCCACCAGCGCCCCATATGAGATCAGGATGAAGGCAGGCAGTCCGTAGATAGAGAAGACATCTCCGATGGGCGAGCGGACATCGCCTGGCGCCACGCCGATACCCTGCGATGGCGACGAGAAGCCGCGATAGAACGGCAGGTAGAGCGCGACGGCAAGCCCACCCAGGAAAACCGAGACACTAAACATATCCAGCGCCAGCAGACGGGAAAATCGGCGGCCATGCGCGATCCACTGCTGGACGATGAGCGCGACCAGCGCCAGCCCGAGATAGGTAGGGAAGTCCCAGCCGTTGATCGCATAGAGCGCGCCGAGACAGAGCGCAAAGACGCCGAGCGTCAGGAAGCGCCAGCGCGGCGCGCCAAAGGCGGCCAGCCCCTCGCCGTCGCCAAGGAGCAGATTGAGCGCGACCAGGATCGCCAGCGCCGCAAAGGGCAGCGCCAGCACATGGGCGTGAAGATCCGACAGGATGAAGCTGAAGGCGGGGAACTCGTTGATCGTGTCGCCCGCGCCGATGACTCGCGATGGCGCCCACCAGTTGTACTGCGGCCACAGGTCGCGCCGCAGCCAGAACGCCCACGGATTCGCCAGTTGCGCGCCAAGGCCGCTGGCGAGTTGGGTCGCCTGGCGCCACCATTGTTGCGCGCCGGCCAGGTTACCGGCGATCAGCACGAAGAAGACGCTGGCGAGACCGGCGGGGAAAGAGCGCAGCAATGACGCCTCGCGTTCCGAGCGGCGCATCGCAGCAACGATGTTCACTGCCAGCCCAAAGACGACCACAGCCGTCAGCGCGAAGATCAGCGCGATAGCGAGATTAAACGCGGTGGCTGGCGGTGTCCCCAGCGTCTTGGCGATCAACGCCATCAGGTAATGCCCAAAGTAGTAGTAGTTGATCGTCTCGCCGCTCAGCCAGGGATCGGGTGGTGGCAGGTGCGACGCGCGCCAGATGGACGAGAGGAACGCGGCGTCCATGAACTTTTCGGTATCCACGACCTCTGGCGTGAATGAGCGTACCCAGGCCATCAGCGCGAACGAGCCAGTGAAGGCCGCCTCACTTGCCACGATGTAGCCGCGCTGTGTCAGGATGAATTTGCGTAGCGATTCCCGCACGCCCGGAGTGCGCAGTAGGACTACGTTGCCCAGCGCGAAGACGAGCATCGTTACGACGATCCAGGCGCGACTGAACGGCAGCGCTGTGATGACGGAGAGTGGGAACCAGATGAGCCAGCCGACGACGAGCAGCGCCAGCGCCTTCGTCGCCGACCAGCCGCGGTCGGGCAGACGCGCGAAGACCGTGACCGACAGTGGGAGCGCGGCCACGCCGAGCGCCTCGACGAATAGCCACCAACTCAGGAGGTCGCTCATTGCGGGGCCACCTGGAAGATCACGACATCCTGGTTGGAGTAGATTGCATGGATGCGCCCACTGCTTTCGAGCTGATGGAATTTATCAATCGCGGGCGCTGACATTGGCGTACAGGTGTCGCCCTGCTTGCTAAAGCACTCGCGCTCTACCTTGCCCAGATAGATGTAGCCGACATGATAGCGCGTCAGGAAGCTCGCTGCGCCCTCGGCGTCAGCCGTGCCCCAGAATTGCTCGACATCCTGCTGGCGAGGCGCGATCTGGTCCCCGAACGGCTGTTGCCCGCCGTAGCGCTGCTCGCTCTCATGGCCGAGCTGGACGACGTCGGGCAGGCCGGTATAGATCGAGACGCGGCCATACCAGTTATAGACGCCGCCGCTCGCCTCGACGATGACTGGCATTCCGCCGATATGCTCGTTCATCCAGGTGATCGCGTCATAGTCGCTGGGATACCAGCCGCGCATATACGCCATGCCGTCGAGCGAGAGGCCCTGTGGCTGTACGCCGTCGGGCGGAGGTTGCACCGCCACCCAGATCGCCGGATCCTGGATTCGGGCCTGTGTCCCCTCGACGAGGAAGACGGTTGATCCGAAGACCAGCAGGATCAGCGTTACCGTCCATGCCTGCCGCGCCAGCCAGTTCCCCGCACGCAACAATGAGACTGCGCGCGGGCGTGCGAATTCACTTGCGGCCGATTCCTCGTCGCCCAGCTCATCTGGAGACGGCGCCCAGAAACGCCGCACGAGCCATGCGAAGGCCAGCGCCGCGCCGAGCGCAAAGAGGATCCAGACCTGATAGTAGAACTTGAAGACGGTGTTCATGCGTTCCCAGGGCGAGTTGTCCAGGAAGTCGCGCACGTAGATGACCTCGACGCCGAGCGCGACACCTAGCCCCAGCAGCGCCATGGCGTAGCTAAGGAGCTTGGCGGCGCTCTGGCGCAGATCCAGCGCGAGCGTGAGACCCAGACCGATCAGCAGCACGAGAAGGACCTTGAGGCTGACCAGCGTGGCGAGCAGGAGCAGCGCGAGATAGACGACGAAGAGCGCCCAGGGGAAGAGCGAGCGCAGAGGCTCCTCGAATCCCAGGGCGTCGATGTAGGGTCGGAGGCGATCCAGCAGTTCGACGAAGAAGTACGTTGCGAGCAGGAAGAGCCAGAGGCCAAAGATTGTGAAGAACTGGTACGGCGCGGTAGGCGTCGTCACCGGGCCGGTTCCTGAAACAAATGTCTGGAAATTGAGATGGAACGGCAGGTAGAGGAGATAGGCTGCGCCGAACGTCAGCGCCAGCGCAGCCAGGTAGCCGCGCAGCCGCTCCCATCGCGCCAACTGGAGTAACTCGCGCAGGCGGAAGCCCTCGCCGGCGCCGAGCCAGTAGAGCGTTAGCGCCGCCACGACGAGCAGGCCAAAGGTCGGGGTATCCCAGGTATTGACACACCATGTCGCGCCAAGCGCCAGTGCGATCACCGCCAGCGTCGGCGCTACTGGCGCCCATCTTCCCACGAACGTGCGCGCTGAGGCGAGCAGTGACGCGCAAGCGGCGATGATGAGGACGACGATGGGCAGGTCGATCAGATGCGCGTGCAGGTCGGCGTAGAGGAAGCTCCAGTAGGGAAACTCGTTGATCGTCGTGTCATAGCAGGGCGCACTAGGTGTGGGCGTGACGCCAAGGCAGGGGATGACGCGGCTGCTGCGCCAGTAGTCGAACGGCGGGACAGGCTGATGGGCGAGTGTCGCCTGCCACTGGCCGACGAGCTGCCAGACCCCCTCCAGATTGCCCAGCACGGCGAGGGCGACACCCGCCGCGACGCCCGTCCACCAGCGGCCCGTCAGGCCCGCGACCACCGAGAACGCGGCGCTGAAGGTGAGCGCGAAGAGCAGCGGGATGGCGAGGTTGAAGGCCGTCGTCGGCGCAATCCCGATCAGTTTGATGAGGACGGCGATGAGGTACTGGCCATAGTAGTAGTAGTTGATGTAGCCACCGGCGAACCAGGGATCGGCAGGCGGCATGTAGCGGCTGCGCAGGATGCTGTCGAGGTAGGCGAGCTCCATCGGCTTCTCGCCGCCACGATAAATGTGCCAGAGGTCAGGGTCGAGCGCGCGTATCCAGGTGAAGAAGAGAAACGCCGCCAGGAATCCGATCTCGCAGATCAGGAGCAACCGCCAGCGCTCGCGCAGGAAGGCGATCAGCGCCGCCCTCCGCAGCCAGCCGATTATTCCAGAGGCTATAAGCATGATGCCGAACACGAGCCACACCGCCCAGGCGTCGAAGGGCAGCAGGCGCAGGCTCGAGGGCAGCCAGACTCCATAGGCCACGACGAGCAGCCCCAGCAGCTTGCTCAGCCCCCAGCCGCGCTCGCGCAGCCCCGGGAACGCGCTGAAGGCGAGCGGAAACGCCGCCAGTCCCAGCAGTTCGACGACGATGAGCCACCAGATGAGCGGAATCTGGTTGGGCAGGCTGCTCGCGGGAAACTGGGCGCCGAGCGGGGCCGCGCCCGCATTAGCGTCGCGCGACGCCTGATCGAGCAGGAGTGACTTCCACGAGCCAGGTCGTGTGGGGACGCCAGGCAGTGAGACGGAGTCGGTTAATGTAGCCTTGATCTGGTCGGCGCTCATGGGCGGCCCGGAGCGGGTGAAGATCCAGACTGGCGGGTGATCGTAAACGGAGAAGCTCTCGTCGGCGGTCGTGTCGTCGAGCCGGTAGCCAGCAAGATTGGGCGAGTTCTCGAAGGTCGCCGCCAGCGTGAAGCCGAGCTTGCCCTGGAAGAGCAGGTCGTAGTAGCGCGTGGTCATCGGGTAGCGGTCGGGGAGCTTGGGAATCGAGCGTAGCAAGCGCTGGCTGCTGATAACGATGACGTCGGCGCCGGCGAGCTGCTGCGAAAGGACCGTCGCCTTATTCTCGGTGTCCTCGTCGTAGAGATTCAGCCCTACCTGGCTGTACTGACCGGGGTTGATGACGTGCCCATTGGCCGTAACATCGACGCCACCTTCCATGCGTGCGGCAGGAACGCCGATGGGCAGAGGGTCATCCCAGATCTCGTTGGTGAGGACTGCTCCCGCCGGGATGTGGTCATAGATCCACTCTGAGGCCTGCACGCGAGTGTTGGGCTGGCTGTAGATGTTCGTCAGCGCCAGCGCGCTGAACGCCGGCGCGCAGAAGATCGCGAACGCTAGCCCGCCACAGACAAGGACCCACCAGCGCGCGCCCCAGATCGCCGTCGCCCGTTGCGCCCCGCGCGAGGCGAAGGGATCGCGCCGATACCATGGCTTGCCTTCAGTTGTGTTCGCTTCCCGCGCGGCTTGTACGCGCTTGAGTCCCCAGACCGCCAGCGCGCCAAGCATCGCCGCGCCGCAGATGGCCAGTGGCGCGAAGACCGGCAGCATGTAGCGGCTGAACTTCATGTAGGCGCCACCGACCGCCGCGAAGTACGCCGCGATCCAGAGGACGATGATGGCCCAGTCGCTCTCTAATCTGCGCCAGACCTGCGCGCAGGCCCAGACGAAACCGCCGAGGCCGAGCAATCCCAGCGGCAGCCCCATGTTGAAGAGCAGAAGCTGGCGCAGTGGATAGAGATAGGGCGTGGTGTCAGCATACTGGCGCACGTAGGGGTAGTCCAGCAGACCCTGCGAGAGGGCAGTCTGCTCGTCCACCTGGCGCTTGAAGTTGGCATAGTCGATGATGGCGTAGGGGCTGACGACGAGAAACGCCAGGACAGCGGCGGCGCCTATCGCCAGGATGCTCGCGAACAGCGCATCCAAACCCCGTCGCCGCCAGAGCAGAAAGAGCGCGACGCCGATTGGCCCTAGCAACGGCAGCGCGCTTACTTTGGTCGCCAGCGCCAGCCCGAAGCTCGCCCCGACAACCAGACCGATGAGCCAGATCGGCGCGCCATGGGCAGGCGCGCTCTGCGCCAGCGCGACACAGCCGTGGAGCGTCAGCAGGACGAAGAAGAGCAGCAGGGTATCGACGGCGTAAAAGTGCGCGACCTGGATATTGAAAGGAATCACGGCGACGAAGGCCGCCGCGAGCAGGGCGACCCAGCGCCCCGCGAGCCGCCGTGCGATCAGGCCTGCCAGCAAGACCGAACCGGCGTCGAAGAAGGCGGAGATCGTGCGGCCAACGAGCGTGAAGTGGTTGAAGTCATTCCACACGCCGCCGTCGGTTGGCAGGAAGCGCCCGCCCGTGACGTTCGTCAGCCAGGCGAGAAAACTTGTGACGGCGGCGAGAAGGTAGAGCGGGAAGGAGCCATAAGCGAAGAAGTGCGGATTGAGGGGTGAGTTCGGCGAGAAGAACCAGCCTGGCCCCGTGAATGCGGGATCACAGTTTTCCGGACGCGGCCCGCCGGGCAACGAGAGGCACATCGCGCGGAAGACGATCTCGCGCTCGTCGGGATGCAGGTGGTTATTGTTATCCCAGTTCAGCCCGTAGAGGCGTGGGAGCAGCGAGAGGAGCGCGATGGCGACCAGGAGCCAGACGGTCCAGTCCACCCGCCGGAGCGCGCTCAGCGCGGCGGATGCGAGCGTGCGCGCGGACATGGGTAGGCGCCGTAAAGCCGCGTCAACCGTTGGGCTGGGTTCCTGTGTTGTCGCGGCGAGCGCCTGGTCGAGAGAAATATGTGGCTGCGGCTGCGAGTATTCGTCGCTCACACATCGCCTCCACATCGTGGCGCAAGCCGAACTTCCCCAGCGGGCGAGGCCCTTGAAAGCCTGTACGATTGTAGCATTGGCCAGGTGGCGTCGCAACGCGAATGGGACGGTCCATATCCCCCGACGCCAGGCTTGACACGGCTAACGCTGGGGGCTATGGTATGCGCATGATGTACACAGCGCGGCGACACTTCCATGAGGATAGCTGGTACCGACGCACCCTTCGGCGGGTGGGTCGCTTGGTGGCGCGCATGTAATCGAGGCGACAGAAACCAGCGCACGTCGAGGGGTAGCAGGGGCCATTGGGCCTCTGCTTTTTTGTTGGCCGCGGATCCTGCCACGGAGGCGCTTCGCCGGCGCGAGGGATGATTGAAGTCAAGGAGTGGGTATGAGAACAAGGGGTGTCCGTGGCGCGACCACCGCGACGGCGAATACGCGCGAAGCGATCTGCTCCGCGACGCAAGAGTTGTTGCGGGAACTCGTCGCGCGCAATGCGATTCCAATTGCGGAAATTGGCAGCGCCTTCTTCACCGTCACCGACGATCTGGATGCGGAGTATCCGGCGCTGGCGGCCAGGGAGATTGGCTGGGGCCTCGTTCCCCTTCTGTGCGCCCGTGAGATTCCTGTGCCGGGAGGTCTCCCGCGTTGCATTCGTGTGCTCCTGCATGTCAGCACCGAGAAGACACAGGAGCAGATACGCCATATCTACCTGCGCGAGGCCGTCGTCTTGCGTCCCGCGTTCGCAGCAGGATCAGACGCCACATCAGCGCCTGTTATCAGTCAAGGAGAGCCACGATGATCGTCGTTTTGCGGACCAACGCGACTGATGAGGATGTGTCACATCTCATCGCCAACCTGCGCGAACGCGGGCTGACACCCCATGTCTCTCGAGGGGTCGAGCGCACCATAGTCGGCGTCCTCGGGCCTGTCGGCCCCGCCGGCGTCCCCAACTCGCTTGGCAGCCTCACGCCGGAGCTTGGCGCGCAACTGGAAGGGCTCCCAGGCGTCGAATCGGTGGTGCCCGTCTCCAAGCCCTACAAACTGGCCAGTCGTGAGTTCCATCCGGAGTCCACCATCGTACGGATACCTTCGGCGGCTGGCGAGGTCTGCGTCGGCGCCGCCGCCGTCGTCATGATGGCGGGTCCCTGTACGGTCGAGAGCGAGGAGCAATTACTTGCCGCCGCCCACGCCGCGCGGGGAGGCGGGGCCAGCATCCTTCGCGGTGGGGCATACAAACCCTCCACGTCGCCGTACGGGTTTCGTGGCCTGGGGGAAGCGGGACTCAAACTCCTGGCGAAGGCGCGCGCGGAGACCGGACTGGCGGTCGTCACGGAGGTTATGACTCCCGCCGATGTCGGGTTAGTGAGCGCCTATGCGGATGTCTTGCAGGTGGGCGCGCGCAACATGCAGAATTACTACCTGCTGGATGAGGTTGGCCAGACGCACATGCCTGTCCTGCTCAAGCGAGGACTCGCGGCGACGATTGAGGAATGGCTGCTGGCGGCGGAATACATCCTGGCGCGCGGCAACCCCAACGTGATGCTCTGCGAGCGGGGTATCCGCACCTTCGAGCCGTTGACCCGCAACACGGTGGACATCAACGCAGTACCGCTGATCAAGCAGCTGTCGCACCTGCCGATTGTCGTGGACCCCAGCCAGGGCACAGGCAAACGTTCACTGGTTGGCGCTGTTGCGCTCGCGGCGCTGGCGGCTGGCGCAGATGGCCTCATCATCGAGATGCATCCACATCCAGAGGAGGCGCTGAAGGATGGCGCGCAATCGCTGACGCTGGAGCAGTTTCGCGACCTGATGCCACAGGCGCGCGCAGTCGCACAAGCGATAGGACGCGAGTTCGCAGCCTGAGGCGCCCAGTCCTGTAGTGCTGTAAGAGAAACCCTATTGCCGTGAAAGCCAGCGGAGCCAATCTATGGAGGCAGGGTGTGGCATGGAAACAACTCAGAAGCCGTTTGCGCAGGTGGCGATCCTCGGCCTGGGTCTGATGGGCGCTTCACTGGGCATGGCGCTGCGCGCAGCTGGGGCGGCGCGATTGGTGACAGGATACGACTCCAGCCCAGGCGTCGCCGAACGCGCTCGCGAGCGTGACGCGCTCGAGCTGGCCTGTGCGACCGTTCCCGAGGCCGTCGCAGCGGCAGACCTTGTCGTCCTTGCCGCGCCGATGCGAGCGGCGCCTGATCTATTCTCTGCGATCGCGCCCTGCCTTGCCCCTAGCGCGCTTGTCACCGATATTGGCAGTGTGAAAGAACGCCTCGTCATGAGCGCCGAGCGCATTCTGCCAGACCCAAGCCGCTTCGTCGGTGGCCACCCGATGACCGGCGGCGAGCGCTCTGGCGTTGACGTTGCCCGTGCTGACCTGTATGCCGGCTGCATCTGGCCGCTGACGCCAACCGCGCGAACTTCGCCTCAGGCAATCGCACGTATCTCCTGGATGATTGGACGTCTTGGCGCGACGCCCCTCCTCCTCGATCCATCCGAACACGACGCCGCGGTCGCATGCGTCAGCCACCTCCCGCGCATCGCCGCGAGCGCGCTTGTGCTCACTGCGGCACAGAGCGTGTCCTGGCCTGTCGCGCGCGAGCTCGCGGCTAGTGGCTTTCGCGACACGACGCGCGTCGCCTCGGGCGATCCCGAGATGACGCTCGATATCTGTCTCGCCAACGCGCCCGCGCTCCTCGCCAGTCTCGACGCCTACAGCGAGACGCTGCGTTCCCTGCGCGCGCAGATTGCCAGCGGCGCCGCTACGCTCGCAGAGACCTTCGTCAGCGCGAAACAGACACGCGACGACTGGCTAGGCGCGCGGCGAGGCGAATGATGGTGGGCCGCCCTCATGGGTGAACGGGCGCGTGCGCTCTCGGAGACACTCGCCAGGATGTACGCATCAAGCGATTGCAGACCAATTCATGTCTGCTGGGCGCTTCGCCGGCGTTTTTGGCTTGCTACACAGGCGCGGCGGTGGTATACTGAATGGGAACTGAAAACGAGCGTACGTTGAAAGTGGGGGTTCCCCACTTTTGTTGTTTTCGCTGTAAGGATACCGGCCCCATAGGGAAAGACTAGACCAACGAGCGCCTAGCGCTCGCCAGAACAGGCGGATAGATCGGGAGGCGTGGCGCCAGTCCACGCCTTTGTTGCATGTGCGCGCCGAAGCCGGTTGCTTATTCTTTGTGAGGCAGATGGGAGTGGACCAATGAGAACTGAATTTCAGTCGGCTGTCGCGCAACTGATACATGAGAAGGGACTGCCGCAGGATAAGGTGATGGCCGCGGTGGCGAATGCGCTGCTGATCGCCTATCGCAAAAACACTGGCGGGGGCGAAAACATTCGTATTGACGTCGAGGAGAATGGCGACGTCAAGATCTGGTCGGCCAAGCGCGTCGTCGCTCGGGTCGAGGATCCTGCGCGCGAGATCTCGCTCGGCGAGGCCCAACGCCTCCAGCCACATGCCGCGCTCGGCGAGGAGATGGATGTCGAGACGCCGGAGATCTTCAACAAGATACCAGCTCAGGCGGCCAAGCAAGTCGTGCTTCAGCGCATCCGCGAGGCCGAATTGGAGTATCTGCTGGAATCGTACAACGACCGCAAGGACGACCTCGTGATCGGCACGGTGATACGGCGTGATGATCGCGGCGGTGGGTACATCTTCGATCTGGGCAAGATCGAGGGCCTGCTGGAAGAGCGGGAGCAGATCCCTGGCGAGCGCTTCAAGATAGGCCAGCGTGTCCGTCTCTATCTCTTCGAGCTACACAAGGGTGGCGGGCGTGGCGTGCAGGCGCTGCTTTCGCGTACCCATCGCAACATCATCAAGCGGCTGCTCGAGCTGGAGGTGCCAGAGATCTTCGAGGGCAATGTCGAAATCAAGGCCATCGCCCGCGAGCCAGGGAGTCGCTCGAAGGTCGCCGTCTGGGCGCGGAAGGATAATATCGACCCGATCGGCGCGTGCATCGGCGTGCGCGGCAGTCGCATCAACAACATCATCAACGAGCTCAATGGCGAGAAGATCGACATCATCCAGTGGAATCCCGAGCCTGCGCAGTTCGTCGCCAACGCGCTCAGCCCGGTCAAGCCGCTGCATGTCGAGTTGCGGGAGGACGACCACACTGCGCTGGTGACGGTCCCTGAGCGTCAGCTCTCGCTGGCGATCGGCAAGGACGGGCAGAACGCGCGGCTGGCGGCGAAGCTGACGGGGTGGCGCATCGACGTGATCCGCCCGGACGACACGCAGAGCGTCATTGAATCGACCGATGAGCATGGTGAGGAGCGAGGGGCTGAATGACTAACGAGCGAGCGCAGCAGCGTAAGCGCAAGACTGGAGCGAAGCCTCGGCACATCCCGCAGCGGACGTGTATCGCCTGTGGTGAGTCGCGCCCAAAACGTGAGTTGATACGCATCGTCCGGACGCCCGATGGGCACGTGGTCCTGGACCCGACGGGCAAGAAGTCTGGTCGCGGCGCCTATCTGTGCGCCAAGCGCTCTTGCTGGGAGCCGGCGCTGCGCAAGGGCAAGCTGGAGCGTGAGTTTGGCGTGACGCTGACGCCGGAGGATCGCGCCGACCTTGAGGCGTACATCGAGACGTTGCCGGTGGAAGAGACGACAACTCCCGCCAGGGCCACGAAGAAGTCGCGCGCGTCACGCGCGCAGACGTCGGCTGACGAGGCGCCATAGTCTGTCGCTATGCCCGCCGCGCGCGTTGCGTGGCGAAGAACGCCAATAGCTCGTCGGCGTCGCGTGTGTTGAGCACATCCTCTTTGGTGAGCCAGCCTTTGCGGGCAGTGCCGACGCCATAGCGGACGTTTCGCAGACCCGCGGGACTGTGGGCGTCGGGACAGATGGGGATATGTACGCCACGCTCTTTCGCGTAGTGGAGGTAACGCCAGTCGAGATCGAGTCGGTGCGGGTCGGCGTTGATCTCGACGGCGACACCCAACTCCCCGGCGCGGTCGATCACGGCCTCAAGGTCGGGCGCATAGCCCTCGCGCTCCAAAAGGATGCGCCCAGTTGGGTGACCGAGTATTGAACAATACGGGTTTTCCATCGCACGGATCAGTCGCTGTGTCTGCTCCTCTGGCGGCAGATTGAAGAGGCTGTGGATAGACGCGACGACGAACTCGAACGTCGCGAGCGTCTCATCGTCGTAGTCCAGCGCGCCATCGCGCAAAATATCGCACTCAGTCCCCTTCAGTACGCGAAAGGCGCCCGCGTAGTCGGCGTTGAGCTTGTCTATCTCCGCGTGCTGGCGGCGCACGGCATCTGGACTCAGCCCGCCAGCGTAGGCGGCGCTGCGGCTGTGATCGCACATCCCCAGGTACGACATTCCCATCGCCCGCGCAGCCTCGGCCATCTCGTGGATCGAGCTTTGCCCGTCGCTCCATGTGCTGTGGACATGCAGGATACCTTTCAAGTCCACCTCAGTCACCAGGTCTGGCAGGGCGTTCCTGCGCGCCGCCTCGAACTCACCGCGATCCTCGCGCAGCTCGGGCGGAATAAACTCCATGCCGAAGATGCGATAGAAGTCGGTTTCATCCTTGCAGACGATCTTCTCGTCGCCTTTCCAGACACCATACTCGCTGATCTTGATGTCCTGGCGTTGCGCGTGGGTGCGTAGCGAGACGTTGTGCGCCTTCGAGCCGGTGGAGTGGTGCAGCAGGTAGGGATAGTCGTCGTCGAGCACAAGGCGCAGGTCCAGCGCGATACCAGAGCGCAGAACGACACTGCTCTTCGTGTCCCCTGTCCCGATCACCGACGCGACCGCGGGCAGGCCGAGCAGATGTTTCATGATCGGTGCACGGTCGCTCTCCTGCGCCACGCTGCCGACGATGTCGATGTCATGGACCGTCTCGCGGCGGCGACGGATGCTGCCCGCGACCGCCAAACGCACGACCTGTGGCAACGAGCGCAGCTCAGAGGCGATGGCCTCTGCTTGCGCCTCGGCGATGTCGATGCGGAAACGGTCCTGATGTTGACGCAGAAACTCGATGCCCTTGAGAATATTCTCCTGCGACTTCGCGCCGAACCCACTAATTGACGCGATCCTCCCCTGCTGCGCCGCCTGCTGCAATTCCTCCAGCGTGCTGACGCCAAGTTCGCTATTGATCTGCCGCACGCGCTTGGCGCCAAGGCCTGGTATGCGCGTCATCTGGCGCAAGCCAACGGGAATCTTCTCGGCAAGCTCGTCGTGGAAGCGTATGCGCCCGGTCGCGAGCGCCTCGTTGACGCGCGTGAGGATCGTCTTGCCCAGACCCGGCGTATTCGCGAGCTGTCCCGACCGCGCCAACGCCTCGATGTCGCCTTCCAGCGCGCCGATGGCCCGCGCCGCGTTCTGGTAGGCCCGCACCTCGAAGGGGTTGCCCCCGTCTAGTTCCAGAAGCGTCGCCGTCTCATCCAGCAGAGCGGCGATCTCGGCCTTGTCCGGTGGCGCCCTGCGGATTGGCGCCTCGTCTGCGGCGCCGCCCTGCTCTGCCGCCCGGGTCTCAGACGCCTGTGGCTCAACAGGAGACTCAGAGGTTGTCTTCTTCTTCGGCATGGGCGGGCCTTTCAGTTAGCGCCGGGTCGAGCGCGGAAAGATCATAGAACGGCGCTGCGCGGATGGGTAACTCAAAGGGGTGCATCCCTTTGAGCTTCTTGGCGATCCAGCGTTTGCAGTCGAAGTGCGCCGCCATCCACGCGACCAGTTCCTTCTCGACCAGGATAGCGTCCCAGGTCTCCTCGTCAGGCAGATCATCCTCGTCGCGCAACGGTTTGCCGCAGTAGGCGCAACACAGGTCTCCCGATCGCGCCGCCGCCTCGAACCAGCGATAGAGAAACACGTTGTAATCATCGAGCGTCATCTGCGCGAGCGGCTTGCCAGGATAGCCCATGGCCTCAGGGTTGGGCGCCAGATAGACGTCGTCATCGTCGGGACCGAGTAGCGTGAGTGGGCCGCGCTCCTCCTCGGTAATCCGCCCGTTCTCTTCGGCGATAACGCGCAGACGGGTCAGCCCTTCGGCGTCGAAGAGGGCGGCGAGTCGCGCATCCTGTGCTGCTGTGGTCTTCACCTAAACTCCCTGAAGTGGCTGTTGCCGTCAGGCCCACTGTATCACTCTCACTGCGCGCCGGGCAAACGGAAGAGACGAGCCTAGCGTGCTATACTGGCCTGGCGTCAGATGGCGCTAGTATTTCAACACACTCCGGTGGTCTGCGGTTGCGAGCGTGCGCGTATCAGAAAGGCGCCTCACATATGCAGCGTGAACGCATCACTACGACAGACGCGCCCGGCGCGATTGGACCTTACAGCCAGGGGATCGCGTCGGGCAGCCTTGTCTTCTGCTCCGGCCAGGTGGCGCTCGATCCTGCGACTGGCGCGCTCATCGAAGGCGATGTCCGAGCGCAGACGCGTCGCGCGCTGGAGAATCTGAGCGGCGTGTTGAACGCAGCAGGTAGCTCGCTTGCGCTGGTCCTCAAGACGACGGTCTTCCTCCTCTCGATGGGGGACTTCACCGCCATGAACGAGGTGTACGCCGAGTTCTTCCCTGGCGATCCGCCGGCGCGCTCGACCATCGCCGTCGCCGACTTGCCAAAGAATGCGCGGGTCGAGATCGAGGCCATCGCCCTGCGTCCATCGTGATCCAGTCGTATGCCCGCGTGGGGTATACTATCAGATGGGCGTCTGAGGGACGCGACTGGCGCGACCTGCCGCTTTGAAGGATACCAAAGAGATGACCACGCGCTCGCGTTTGCGACTGAGCACGATGGAGATCGTATTGATTGGCGCGCTGCTTGGGGGATTGGCGCTGGCCTTTTTCCAGGCGCGATGGGAAGAGCGCCACACACGACTCATCGAAGAGATCGGCGACGGAGACTAACACAACCAGCGGCGGCCGCGAGCAGCTAGGTAAAGAGGTTGCGTCGCTGGTTCGTGGCGCGCAGGCGCAATTCACTCGCTGAGATGCCACATTGTGGCGCTTGCTGGTTGATGAGGAGTTCCGAACGAAATGAGCGAGACCGATCTGGAGCGCAAGTTGCGCGCGCTTGAGCAGCGTTACCAGGAATTGAACGACATCATGGCGCGTCCTGAAACGCTCTCTGACCCTACGCTGCTGCAACGCTATGGCCGCGAACACGCCAGCCTCGAAGAGGTCGTGTCGCAGTACCGCGCCTGGCGCGCTGTCCGCCAGGAGATCGCCAACACCGAACAATTGATCACCGAGGGGCTGGACGACGAGATGCGCGCGCTGGCCTACGAGGAGCTCGAGAGCCTGAAAAAGCGCGAGGGCGAACTCGTGCGCGCCGTACAACTCGCGCTTGTGCCCAAAGACGCGATGGATGATCGCGACGCGATCGTGACCGTGCAGGCGGGCGCGGGTGGTGATGAGGCGGGCCTTTTCGCCGCCGACCTCTACCGCATGTACATGCGCTACGCCGACAACAAGCGCTGGACCGTCGAGCTGTTGAACTCGAACGAGAGCGGAATCGGTGGCTATCGTGAGGTCGTCTTCGAGGTCCACGGTCGCGGGGCCTACTCCCGCCTGAAGTTCGAGGGTGGGACGCATCGCGTGCAGCGCGTGCCGGCGACCGAGGCGCAGGGCCGTATCCATACCTCCACCGCCAAGGTCATTGTGCTGCCGGAGGCCGAGGAGATTGAGGTCGAGATCAAGCCGGAGGATATTCGTGTTGATGTCTACCGCTCGACGGGGCACGGTGGCCAGAGCGTGAACACCACCGATTCGGCGGTGCGTATCACCCATCTGCCGACGGGGCTGGTCGTGACCTGCCAGGATGAGAAATCGCAGCTCAAGAACAAGGCGAAGGCGCTGGGCGTTCTGCGCTCGCGACTGTGGGACCTGGAGCAGCAGAAGCGCGCGGCGGAACTGGGCGAGGCGCGCCGCTCGCAGGTGCAGACGGGGGATCGCAGCGAGAAGATACGCACCTATAACTTCCCGCAGGATCGCGTGACTGATCACCGCATTGGCATGACGCTGCACAACTTGCCCAAGATTCTCGACGGCGATCTCGATCCGCTCATCGACGCCCTCAGCGCCTCTGACCAGGCGGAGAAGCTCGCGACGATGTTCGAAGAACAACCCAGTCCGGTCGGCGCGAGGCGCTCTTCGGATGACTAGCGCGCAGCGCGATCCCTTGCGCTTCATCTCGCACCCGCAGTCAATCCGTACGGTCTTCCTCGACGTCGGCTTTACCTTGCTCGCGCCACACCCATCGGTCGTCGAGATTGCCGTATCGGTGTGCGCGTCACATGGGTTCACACTCGACCCAAAACGTCTCACGGATGCGCTACCTGAGGCCGAGACGACCTTGCGGGCGATGGCTGCGGCAGATACCGCGCTGTGGAGCAATGAACAGGCGATCCGCCGTCTCTGGACCGCCTATTTCACCACTCTATTGCGCTCGTCTCAGCCGCCTGAGCGCGCAGAGCAGTCTGAACAAATGGTGGCGTCTGTGGTCGCGGCGTTCGAGCATGCCAGCAGTTACCGGCTGTATCCCGATGTCATGCCGGCGCTGAGGCGACTGCGCGCGCACAGGTTGCAACTCGGAGTGATCTCGGACTGGGGAATCGGGCTGGGATTAATCCTGCGGCATCATGACTTGGTTGACTACTTCGACTTCGCCGTCATCTCGGCGGCTGTCAGACGCTCCAAGCCAGATCCAGCGCTCTTTCAGACGGCGCTGGCGCGCGCGAACGCCATTCCCGACTACGCTATTCACGTTGGCGACTCGTACCTGCTCGATGTGCTTGGCGCGCGCGCGGCGGGCGTTACCCCTGTGCTGCTGGATCGCGCGCGCCGCTATGATCCAGCGCGACTGGATTGCCCGGTCGTACACGACCTCTATGGCCTGCTGCGCCTGCTCGATATCCCTGGTGAGCCAGCCGAGTGACGCTCAGGGATGCAGCTCCGTTTCTCGCGGCCGCCCCCCCAGGACCGCCTCCAGTCGCAGCTCGAAATTGGGATTGAAGCGCGAGTCGCACGCGCCGCAGGAGGTTGCGCGCACATATTTGCGCACGCGGTAGTACTCTTTTTGGCAGTTCGGGCACCGGTAGAGATAGCGGTAGGGGCGCGCCGTGCGTAGAGCGGCCTCGCGCCGGTCGGTCTCCTCGCGCAATTGTACGCGCAACAGTTCCGGGTCGCGTCCGGTGATCAACGCCTCATCCAATGCGATGGCGTCGTTGCCATGACAGTGATGCCGGCGTGGTTGTCCCTGCACACGATCGCGCAGGTGGATCAACTCATGCGCGACGGTGACCTCGGCGCTCGCCGGCTGGAGCGTTGGCTCGATGAAGATCAGATGACGGAAGTCAGCCGCCAGGCCGTTTGGCGCGATCAGGTGTTCTGGGAGGGCGTCCGGATCGTCCCAGAGCGAGGGGGAATGGAGCAGAATCGGCGCCCGTGAGGCGCTCGGCGCGCTCAAATTCGCGGTCTGCGCGCTGTCGTAGTCGATGTGCGCCGCTTCTCCGGCGGTCTGTGTGGAGAGCGGAAGGTAGCAGTAGCAGCCGAGCGCGAAGGAATTGAGCCGCCGTCCTGTCCAGCGCGCGAACTCCTGCCGGCTATCGGTTACCGCCAGGAAATACGCCTGTCCGGGCGGGATACGCAGCTTCTGCCAGTAGACCTGGAGCCAGCGCGCGATATCCTCGCTGGCGTGTATAAGGGGCAGCGCGCCGTGTGTTGGTGGGGCAGGGAGGCGACCGTGGGAACGCTTTCGATTGGTTTTCTTCATCGGCAATTCAGGACCAGCGCCGCAGCGATGACCCTACCCCTCCATTCCAGACAGGACTGCGTTCCACATGGCTAGGGAACGAGGACGAAGTGAGTGACGGCTGACCAATACGCTGGGCCATGGTGGGTGAGGCGCATGGCGGTGAGGAAATGAGTCGGGGTCGCCGGGGAGCGTCAGCGCGAGATGCTGACAATCCCGGCGTCATAGTTGTAACGCGAAAGAGGTACGGTGGTAATTCTCCTGGCTTCGTCGCCCTGCCGGGCTGGGCAGTGTGTACCGCTCAGGCTCAGTAGTTATGTAGAATCGCGCTCCACTCGACAGAGATAGGTGACGGAATGTGATATACCGGCGTGGAACTGCGCACATTGCGCAGGGCATGGTGTTGCGCTGATTTGCCGGGGAGGGCAGGGTATGGGCCAGGCAGAAGAGCCACTCCAGCGCGCGCGCGCGGAATCATCGAGAACGACGGGTGCAGACTCGATGTCCCGCCTGGTCTGGAATCCATTCCTTGATCTCTATCTCGCTCAGTCGCCCGCACGTATGCGGAGACGTGAGCATACCGCCGACTGCCCGTTCTGCGCCGACCTGACCAGCGGGCGCGTTCCGGTGGGATCGCAGGCGTGGATACGCCCGAATGACTTTCCACCTCTCCATCCACCGCAGGGCGAGGCGTCAATCCTGATCTATAGCGCCGACCACCACCAGACCTTCGCTGGCCTGAATGTCGCCGGCGTCGTGCGCGTGATCGAGCTCTGGCGCCAGGTCTACGCTGACCTCGCTGCGCGCTATGCCTGTGTGATGACCTGGGAGACGGCAGGTGAGGCAATTGGCCAGACACAGCGCCATCCGCATGGACAGACCTATGGACTTTCGGTTCTGCCCGATACGATAGTCAGGGAGTTGGCGGCGGTTGAACGGGCGGAGCGGGAGGGCGCGGGATGTCCTTTCTGCGCCGAATTGCGCGCCGAGAGCGCTGGTCCACGGGTAGTCCTCGCTGGCGCATACTGGCTCGCGTTCGTGCCATCCTACGCGCGCTATCCCTACCAGACGCATCTCGCGCCGCGCGACCACTTCTCCTCGGTCGCTGGTGTGGAGAGCCAGGCGCAGACAGAAGAACTGGGGCGCGCGCTTCTGCGCGTCATTCGCGCGTACAATCGTGTCTTTGAGGCGCCGATGCCCTACATGCTGGCGTTGCACCAGCTTGCGGATCCACGCTACCACTTCCACATCGAGCTGCTGCCGGTCGGACGCGCTCCAGGCAAGCTCAAGCTAGGCGCCAGCGCCGAATCGGCGTGGGGCTTCTGGCTCAACGACTCGTTTCCTGAGATCAAGGCCGCCGAGTTGCGCGCGGCCATCGCGGAGGCCACTGATGTCATCGAATAGCGAGCGCGACCTGGCCCACGCGCCACCATCCGCTCGCGCGGCGCTGGCTATGTATCGGGAACGGTTCGGCGCCGCCGAAGCGACCCGACCGCTGATCGTCGCCTGGGCGCCGGGGCGTGTCAATCTGATCGGAGAGCACACCGACTATAACGAGGGCTGGGTATTGCCCGTGGCGATTGATCGTGCGGTCGCGATTGCTGGGCGTCACCTGGACGCGCCGGAGGTTCAGTGTGTCTCGGCGCACCATCGCGCTTACGCGCGTTTTCCCGTTCCCGTCGGCGGTGTGGAAGTTGAGCAGCCAGGGCGCGCACGTGGTCTGCCGCTGTGGGGACGGTTCGTGCGCGCCGTCCTCGCGGAATACACAGCGCTCCCAGAGGGAGCTGCGCCGGGGTTTGCGGGAGCCATTGTCGGCGACGTACCGGTTGGGGGCGGGATGAGCTCCTCCGCCGCGCTCGAAGTCGCGGTCGCCACCCTCGTTACGGCTCTGGGCGGGCCGGCGTTGCCGCCGATGGCGATGGCGCAGCTCTGCCAGCGCGCGGAGCAACGTGCGGCAGGCGTGCGTGTCGGCGTGATGGATCAGGCGACGGCATGCCTTGGCCGCGCGAATCAAGCCATCCTGCTGGACTGCCGTAGACTCGAGTATACCTACATTCCCGCGCCATTCCACGAGACGACGCTGCTGGTTTATAACACCAGTGTACCGCGCAGCCTGGCGGCGACGGCCTACAATGATCGGCGCGCGCAATGCGAGGCGGCTGTGCGCATTCTTGCGACGGCCTTCCCTGCGCGGCGTATTACGGCTTTGCGTGACATCACTCCTGACGACCTGGAGCGTCTCGGCGCCGCGCTTCCGGACACGCTTCTGCGGCGCGTGCGGCACGTTGTCAGCGAGAATGCGCGTGTGCTGGAGGCCGCCGACGCGTTGCGCGCGGGCGATCTTGAGGCGCTTGGGCGCCTGCTTTACGCCTCACACGCCAGCCTGCGCGATGACTACGAGGTGAGTTGTCCAGAACTGGACGCCGTCGTTGAGATCGCCGGCCAGGTCGCTGGTGTCTTCGGCGCGCGCATGATGGGCGCGGGTTTTGGTGGCGGCGCGCTGATCCTCGTGCGATCCGATTGCGTTTCGTCGCTTGAGGAGACGCTCGCCAGCGAATATCCGCGGCGGACGAGGCGAGTTGGTCAGCCCTATGTCTGCCACAGCGCGGATGGCGCCGCATGGCTGTCTGTCCCTGGCCGTGACGCTTGACACGCGGAGAATGCGCCTCGTATAATACCGCGCACGCTCGAAGGCAGACGCGGAGCGGCCAAGAGTATCTGGCTGACTCAGCGCTGCCCTTTTCTGCTTTAGCCCCTGAGAATTTGAATGGCGTGCGACGTCAACGGACGGGCGAAGCTGTCAGGTAAGGAGATATGGCGATGGCGACAAACACCTCCAATAACAGCGCGCGCTCCTCGTCGGGTCAACCAGAGCGCGAGAAGATTCTGTTGACGCGCGAGGGCTACGAGGAGAAGAAGGCGCGGCTGGAATTCCTCAAGAAGCGGCGCGAAGAGATCGCCGACTATATTCATGAGGCGAAGGAGGCCGGGGACATCAGCGAGAGCAGCGCCTATGAGGATGCGAAGAACTCGCAGGCGATGAACGAGGGCGCCATCCTGGAGCTTGAGCACATTCTTGAGAACGCGGAAATCCTCGAGGCGCCGGTCGCGGTAGACGGCAAGAAGATCGTGCGCCTCGGCTCCACTGTTGACCTCGACACGGAACGTGGCACGTCGCGCACGTTCCAACTTGTCAGTTCTGTCGAGGCCGACACCCTGAGCAACAAGCTCTCGGATCAGTCCCCGGTTGGCAAGGCGCTGCTTGGCAAGGGCGAGGGCGACCGTATCGAGGCGACCACACAGAACGGAACAGTCGTCGCCTACACCATTCGCACTATCCACTGAACTCCCCGCAAGTGTGCGCACGCGCCACAATTCGTGTACAGCCGGCTAGCGTTTGGCTAGCCGGCGTTTTTATGTCACGCCGTCGGGTGTAAATGCCTATACTTTCGGGCCATCTCCCGCGTCCAGAGTGGCTAGGCCGCTTGCTGCCGTTTCCGATCTATGCCTATACTGTAAGAACTCTTGTTCTAGAGATGTTCCAGTTGCTATCCCTTTCGAGGAGTTTGAAATGGCGAGCAATCGTGATGAGGGCGCGCTGCTCTGGTTCGACGACGACATCAAGCGCCCCTTGCAACAGAAGATACTGGATGGTGTCGAGCGCTTCCGCGAGCGCATGGGTTATGAGCCAACAGAAGTTCACCTGAATCCGGCGCAGGCGAAGGCGCTGGAGCATGCCGCCCAGGCGCCGGGAAAACGGCGCGGCAAATCTGTCCCTCCCTTGCCAGAGCTACATCTGCGCCTGTTGCCCACCGAATCCATGCGCCCGCATCACTTTCTGATCGGCATTGGTCCGGATGACACGCATCGCAAGGCGCGTCGTCCTTCGGTGGAACGGCCACAGCCCGCGCTCACGACGCGGGCGCGCCCACGCCGTCGCTCCGACTCCGCGCGTTTGGCCAGCTAGCGGCGCTATTCGCCGTAGCGTCATGCAATGCGTTTCCTCGTGGTAGCATAGACTCCGTGCGCGTATATGCTGACGGCGCCGACACTACTAACGAGGGACTGCGATGATCGAGCGATACACACGGCCTGAGATGGCCGCGATCTGGTCAGAAGAGCACAAGCTCGATACCTGGCTCCGGGTCGAGATTCTGGTCAGCAAGGGCTGGGCGCACGAGGGCGTCATCCCTGCCGACGCGATGGCGGCGATCCACGACGCCACGTATGATCTCGAACGCGCGGAGGAGATTGAGCGCGAGACGCATCACGATGTGATCTCCTTCCTGCGTTCGGTGCAGGAACGCCTCGGACCGGAGGGCCGCTTCATCCATCTGGGGCTGACGTCGTCCGACGTGGTGGACACCGCGCTCGCCGTGCGCCTCGTCGAGGCGGGCGCGCTGTTACGGGTGGCGCTTGCCGACCTGGCCGAAGCTGTTACTGCGGCGGCGCAAAAGTACCGCAAGACACTGATGATCGGGCGCACACATGGCATTCACGCCGAGCCGACCACGTTTGGCTTCAAGTTGGCCGTCTGGGTCGAGGAGTTGCGCCGCGCGCGCTCCAGGCTCGACGCCGCGATAGCGGACATCGCGGTCGGCAAGATTTCCGGCGCGGTCGGCACGCACACCACCGTTCCGCCCACGGTCGAGGAGTATGTTTGCGCGCAACTCGGTCTGCGCGCCGAACCTGTTTCGACTCAGATCGTCCAACGCGACCGCCACGCGCACTTCAGCGCGACGCTGGCGCTTATCGGATCGTCGCTGGAGAAGATGGCGCAGGAGATACGCCATCTGCAGCGCACCGAAGTGAGCGAGGCGTTCGAGCCGTTCGGCGCCGGACAGCAGGGGTCGTCGGCGATGCCGCACAAGCGCAATCCGGAGAAGTGCGAGCGCATCTGCGGGCTGGCGCGTGTCCTGCGCGGCTTCAGCGTGACGGCGCTGGAAGACGTGGCGCTGTGGCACGAACGCGACATCAGCCACTCCTCCGCCGAGCGTATCACACTTCCCGACGGCTGCGCGCTGCTGCACTATATGCTCTGGCTCTTTACCGATGTCATGGCCCATCTGGAAGTGGACGAGGAGCGCATGCGCGCCAACCTCAACCTCACGCGCGGCCTGATCTACTCCTCGCGCATCCTGCTGGCGCTGGTGGAGCGCGGCATGGACCGCCAGGCGGCATACAAGCTCGTGCAGGCGGGCGCGCAGAAGGTCTGGCGCAATGAGGATGAGGGCGCGGGCTTGCTGGCGATGTTGGAGGCTGATCCTGCGGTTATGGCTGTCATCTCACCAGACGAGCTGAAGGCGCTGGCCGATCCGCGCGCCTATCTGACCTACATCGACACAGCGTACGCGCGGCTGGGACTCGATTGAACACGAGTGACCGAGGGGTGACAGGGCGCGTTCCAAATGTAGGCGCGCCAGGACGCCGACCTCACGCCGGTCAGGCGTGAACTCTGATTTCAAGCGGCTCCGTGTCATATCACCCGTTTGACAGGATTTTGCCAGCCATGGTACATTATGCTTTGGCGTGCGCGAATCAAGTGGCGCGCCTCCCCTCCGCAGAACGACACCACGACCACCCCTGAGAGGACCGTCGAGTGCCAGAATACGTGCCGATACTCATCTTGATGGGGCTGGCGTTCGCCTTCGCCGTCTTGGTGGTTCTAGCAACCTTCGTGCTTGGCCCCAAGCATCCGACGCCCGAGAAGCTTGCGCCCTACGAGTGCGGAATCCAGGAGATCGAGACGTCGCATCGGCGCTTCCCGGTCAAATACCTGGTGACGGGCATGCTCTTCATCATCTTCGACATCGAAGCGGCCTCGATTATCCCGCTCACCATTTTGATGCGCCAGTTGAAACTGCTCGGCTTCGTCGAGATGGCGATCTTCGCGGCGGTCTTGATCGTTCCTTTCGTCTATGTCTGGCGCAAAGGTGCGTTTACATGGGAATAGATGACGCGAGCGAGGTTCAGACGCAGCGAGTGGCCAGCGATCCAGCGCGCGTGAACCCCTGGGCGCCGGTCCAGTTCTACACCAATACGCAGACACAGCGCGGTCCGCGCCTCTCCGATCTGCCGGAAGGCGGAAATATCCTGCTGACCCAGGTGAACAAGCTGATCGATTGGGGGCGCAGCTCCAGCCTCTGGCCGGCGACCTTCGGCCTGGCGTGCTGCGCCATCGAGATGATGTCCGCGAGCGCGTCACGCTGGGACATCTCGCGCTTCGGCGCCGAGGTCTTCCGCGCCAGCCCGCGCCAGGCGGATCTCATGATCGTGGCGGGGCGGCTCTCGGTAAAGATGGCGCCGGTGCTGCGGCAGATCTACGACCAGATGCCCGACCCCAAGTGGGTGCTCTCGATGGGCGCGTGCGCCTCCTGCGGCGGTGTGTTCAACAACTACGCCATCATTCAGGGCGTGGACAAGATCGTGCCGGTGGATGTCTTCGTGCCGGGCTGCCCGCCGACGCCGGATATGCTGCTACACGGCATCAATCTCCTGCAGGAGAAGATTCGCAAGCACATCCCTAATCCCCCCGATCCGCTCGCGATCACTGGCGTGAAGTATCTGGGCAGCGAGGACTAGCGCATGGCCGACGAGCGGACCCAGACCCCTGCCCTCCCCGCCGAATCGCCGACCGTGGCGTTTCTCCGCCAGCGCTTGCCTGACGTGTTGCTGGAGATTGCTGAGCGATTGGGCGAGACGACAATTGCCGTGCGTCCGCGGGCCATTGTGGAGGTCTGCCAGGCGTTGCGCGATGACCCAGCGCTCCAGTACAACTTTCTCTCTACGATCACGGCGGTGGACTGGCTGGAGCGTGAGCCGCGCTATGATCTGGTGTATCATCTGATGTCGCTGCCGTCCGGCGCGGTCGTGCGCCTCAAGATTCAGGTGGGCGACGACGAGCAGCCAGAGCCGGAAGCGCCCTCGGTGACAAGCGTCTGGCCGGCGGCGAACTGGTACGAGCGCGAGGTCTTCGATCTCTTCGGCATTCGTTTCACCGGACATCCCGACCTGCGGCGCATCGAGATGCCGGACGATTGGGTGGGCCATCCATTGCGCAAGGATTATCCCCTGACGGGCATCCAATTGCCAGAGCCGCACTGGGGCGGACAGGTACCGTTCGCCGAGCAGTTGCCCGCCGAGATCGGGCGGCAGACGTTGCGTGAGCCGGGACGTGTCGGCGATGTCTCCAGTGGCGCGACGGCGTCGCCTGCACCCGATGAGGCAGAGTAGTTGGAGCGCACAGACATGCGTCAGGTAGAAGAAGAGCCACGCGCGCTCCAGCTAGACGAGAGCGAATCGCTCGACGGCGGACTGCGGCGCGACACCATGACCATCAACATGGGGCCACAGCATCCGTCGACGCATGGCGTGCTGCGCCTCGTGCTGACGCTGGATGGCGAGACGATCCTCAAGGCGCGCCCGGAGATCGGCTATCTGCACACCGGCATCGAGAAGACCGCGGAGTCCAAGAGTTACTTCAAGGCGCTGGTGCTCACCGACCGTATGGATTACCTCGCTCCGCTCGCCAACAATCTTGGCTACTCGCTGGCCGTGGAAAAGCTGCTGGGCGTCGAGGCGCCGCCGAAGGCGCAGTACGCTCGCGTCGTCCTGGCGGAGCTACAGCGCATCGCCAGCCACCTCGTCTGGCTGGGGTCCAGCGCGCTCGACCTGGGCGCACAGAGCGTTTTTCTCTACTGCTTCCGCGAGCGCGAGTTGATTCTCGACATCTTCGAGTTGTGCTCTGGCGTGCGCATGATGACAAGCTTTATCATGCCCGGCGGGTTGCAGGCTGATTTGCCGCCTGAATTCGACGAGAAAGTGCGTGCGTTCCTCAAGCTCTTCCCCAGTCGGCTGCGCGAGTATCATGATCTGCTGACCAATAACCGGCTCTGGATCGATCGCACGAAGGGCGTCTCGCTGCTCACCGCCGAGCAGGCGATCCAGTTCGGCTGCACCGGCGCGACCCTGCGCGGCAGCGGCGTCGCCTATGATGTGCGCAAGGCGTATCCCTACAGCGGCTACGAGCGCTTCGCGTTCGAGGTGCCGGTTGGGAGCAACGGCGATGTCTATGACCGTTACCTCGTGCGCATGCTGGAGATGGACCAGAGCATTCGCATCATCCAGCAGGCGCTCGGCGGCATGCCGGAGGGGCGGTGGCAGGTGGACGATCCCAAGGTCGCGCCGCCGCAGAAGTATGAGATCTCGTCCAACATGGAGTCGCTGATCCACCACTTCAAGCTCTACACTGAAGGGTATCGCGTCCCGGCGGGCGAGGTCTATTTGCGCACCGAGTCGCCGAAAGGCGAGCTTGGCTTCTACATCGTCAGCGATGGCGGCGCGAAGCCTTACCGCATGCATGTGCGCGCGCCGTCCTTCGCCAATCTGCAGGCGCTGCCGCTGATGATCGAGGGGAGCCTGCTATCTGATGTGGTGGCGGCGATTGGCAGCATCGACATCGTGCTCGGAGAGGTGGATCGCTAATGATCTCGGACGAGGTGAAGGCGCAGATGCGCGAGATCGCGGCCCGCTACCCACAGCCGCGCTCGGCGATGCTGCCCTGTCTGCACCTCGCGCAGCAGACGGAGGGCTACATCACGTCCGAGGGCGCGCAGGCGGTGGCCGAGGCGATCGGCGCGCGCGTGGATGAGGTGGAGTCGGTGGTCTCGTTCTACTCGATGTACACGACGAAGCCGCTAGGCGCGCAGGTCATCAAGGTCTGCACGAGCGTTTCCTGCTACCTGCGTGGCGCGGACGCGCTGCTCGCTCGTCTTGAAGAGCGGCTGGGTGTGAAAAAGGGGGAGACGACGCCTGATGGCCGTTTCACTCTCGATATGATCGAGTGCCTGGCCGCATGTGGCATGGCGCCGGTGCTTCAGGTCAACGGCGAGTTCGTCGAGAACGTGACGCCGGAGCGCGCCGATGTGCTGCTGGATCGCCTCGAACGGGGCGAGGGCGTCGGCGACCTGGGCAGCCGCTGGCGACTGACCGAACAGGGCGGCTTTACCACGGCTGGCTCGATGGAGAGCGGGAATGGCGTCAAAGGTGAGCCTGCGAAAGAGAACTCCTGACCTATGACGATCAACGCGCCGAACTCCACAGACACGCCAATGCTTCCACTTGGCCCGCATCCGCGCATCGTGACGCATGCCTTCGACGCGCCGGGCATCGACCAGCTCGAGGTCTACCGCGCGCACGGCGGTTACGAGGCGCTGGCGAAGGCGCTACGCGACTTGCAGCCGGAGCAACTGGCGGAGGAGGTCAAAGCGTCGGGGCTGCGCGGGCGTGGCGGCGCCGGCTTCGCCACTGGCGTCAAGTGGGGCTTTCTGCCGAAGGAGAGCGCGCGGCCACGCTATCTCTGTGTCAACGCCGACGAGAGCGAGCCGGGCACCTTCAAGGATCGCATGATCATGGAGGTCAGCCCGCACCAGGTCGTCGAGGGCACGATCCTCGCCGCCTACGCCACGCGCGTGCGCCACGCCTTCATCTACGTGCGTGGCGAGCTTCCCTGGGCCTATCGCCAGGTAGAGCGCGCCGTGCGTGAGGCGTACGAAGCGGGGCTGCTTGGAAGGAACATCCTCGGCAGCGGCTACGATCTGGAGATCACCGTCCATCCGGGCGCGGGAGCCTATATCTGTGGCGAGGAGAGCGCGCTATTGGAGTCACTGGAGGGCAAGCGCGGCTACCCACGGCTCAAGCCGCCCTTCCCGGCGGTGGTCGGCCTCTACGGCGGCCCGACGGTCATCAACAACCTGGAGACCGTCGCAAGCTTGCCTGCGATTGTGCGGCTCGGCGCGGCGACCTACGCGCAGTATGGGACCGAGAAGAGCAAGGGCACGCGCGTCTACTGCCTGAGCGGGCATGTTGAGCGCCCAGGCAACTACGAGCTACCACTCGGCACACCGCTACGCACGCTGATCGAGGACTTCGGTGGCGGTGTCTGGCGCGGTAAGAAGCTGAAGGCGATCATCCCTGGCGGTTCGTCCACCCCGTTCCTGACGCCGGAGCAGATCGACACGCCGCTGGACTTCGAATCCATTGCTGCGGCTGGCTCGATGCTCGGCTCGGCGGGCGTGGTGGTCCTGGACGAGGATACCTGTATCGTCGGCGCCGTGCTGCGGATGACCGAGTTCTACCGCGACGAGTCGTGCGGTAAATGCACGCCATGCCGCGAGGGCACGTATTGGCTCGTGCAGTTGCTGGAGCGACTAGAAAAAGGGCATGGCAAAGAGAGCGACATTGATCTGCTCGACGATATCTGTGACAATATCGCGGGTAAGTCGTTCTGTCCTCTGGGTGACGCCGCCACCAGCAGCATCGTCAGCAGCATCAGGCTGTGGCGCGACGAGTACATCCATCACGTGCGCGCGCACGCTTGTCTCGTCGGCCCCGGCGCGAGTCGCCAGCACGACGAAGTGGCGATGTGAGTGGCCATTCCCCTGGCTATCCCTCCGATCCCAAATCACCGGCGTAGAAGATGTAGGGCGCGATGGCTGAGCGACAAGACCTGGTCAACCTGAGAATCGACGGGCGTTCCGTGAGCGCGCCGAAAGGCGCGGTGATCTGGGCGGCGGCGCAGCGACTCGGCATCGAGGTGCCGATCTACTGCTACCACCCGCGCATGGATCCGCTTGGCGCCTGTCGCATGTGCTTTGTCGAGGTCAAGGGCATGCCGAAGCTGGCTACCGCCTGCACGACGACCGTCAGCGAGGGCATGGAGGTCTGGACAGACACGCCGAAGGTCAAGAAGGGCCGACAGGGGACGCTCGAGTTCCTGCTCATCAACCACCCGCTCGACTGCCCGATCTGCGACAAGGGCGGCGAGTGCGACCTGCAGGACTTTACCCTCCGCCACGGGCCGGGCGACAGCCGCTTCGACGTGCGCAAGCGCCACTTCCCCAAGCCGATCCCAGTCAGCGAGTCTATCCTGCTCGACCGCGAACGCTGTATCGCCTGCCAGCGCTGCGTGCGCTTCTGTCAGGACGTGGCGATGGAGGACGGCCTCGTGATGAAGGAGCGCGGCTTTAAGACCGAGGTTGGTGTCGAGGAGGACGCGCCCTTCGACTCCATCTTCTCCGGCAATGTGGTCGAGATGTGCCCGGTTGGCGCGCTGACCGCGAAGAACTACCGGTTTGTGACACGCCCGTGGGAACTGCGTCGCACGGCGACGGTCTGCGGCAATTGCGCGGTCGGCTGCAACGTGCGGCTGGATGTGCGCGTGAACAAGGCGCTGCGCCAGTACAGCAGGCCAAACGATGCGGTGGACGATGGCTGGCTCTGCGACCGTGGCCGCTGGGGGCTGGATACGCTCAACAGCCCGAAGCGTCTGACCACGCCCCTACTGCGCAAGGATGGGCGGCTGGTTCCGGTCTCGTGGGATGAGGCGCTCGGCGTCGTCGCCAGCACGCTGCGCCAGATCGTCTCTACACATGGCGCACAGGCGCTCGGCGGCATCGGCTCGACGCATACGACCAACGAGGAGTCGTACCTGTTCCAAAAGCTGCTGCGCTCGCTCGGCACGAACAGCATCGACCATTATCACGGCGTGTTCCCGGCGGCTGGAACTGATAGCGCGCCGTGGGTCTGGAGCGACTCGCTCGTGGGGCTGGAGAAGGCCTCGCATATCGTCCTGCTCGGCGCGGACCCGTATCATCGCCAGCCCATCCTTGATCTACGCATCCGCAAAGCGGTTCGCAAGGGCGCGCGTGTCTTCGTCGTGACGCCGAAGCCGAACCGGCTGGACCGGCTGGCGACGGGCACGATTCGCTACACTGCCGGGCAGACTGGAGCGGTGGCGAGCGCGCTGTTGGGCCTGACGCTGGCAGAGGGGCTGGCGCGTGGCGAGTATACTTCCTCGCACGCCGATGAACTGGTGCGTTGGCGCGAGGCGAATGGGTCCTATGAGCACGCCGCCGAGGCAGCGGGAGTCGAGGTCGAGGCGCTGCGGGCGCTCGCGCGTGAGATCGTCGGCGCGCGGGGCGCGATGATCCTCTACGACGAGATGGCGACGCGCGAGCCGACCGGCGCGACACTCGCCGCCGATGCGCTGTTGCTCGCACAGGTGACCGACAACACTGGACGCCCTGGCGCTGGAGTGGGTCCGCTCTTCGAGGACAATAATTCGCTCGGCGCGCGCGACATGGGTCTGCTGCCGGATACGCTGCCGGGCTACCAGTCGCTGGCCGATGAGGCGGCTCGACAGGCGTTTGGCGCGGAGTGGGGTGCGAAGCTTTCCAGTGAACCGGGGCGCGACTATGATGCGATGCTCTCCGGCGGGGCTCGTGCGCTCTTCGTCCTCGGCGCCGATCCGGCGCGACATGCCACTAAAGTGCAACTGGCGCGGCTGGAGGCGCTCGACGCGCTCATCGTGCAAGATCTGTTTCTGACCGAAACGGCGCAGCGCGCGACGGTCGTCCTACCGGGCCTCTCCTACGGCGAGAAGGACGGCACGTTCACCAATCTCGACCGGCGCATCCAGGTCGTGCGCAAGGGTATGACGGAACTGCCGGGCGCGCGCGCCGACTGGGAGGTCCTGACGACGCTGGCGCGCATGCTCGGCCTTGGCTGGGCGTATCTTGCTCCGCCTGACATCCTGCGCGAGATCGGACGTGTCGCGCCAATCTATGTGGGCGTCACACGGCGCGCGCTCGGCGAGTCGGGTCTACAATGGCCGTTGCGCGCAGGCGAGGTTGGCGCGGATGGCCGGACGACTATCCTGGGAACCGAGACGCTGATTTGGCCTCCGGGCGCAGAGCCGCATGCGACAAACGCCGGTGTGGCCATGGTGGCGAGTGAAGAGGAGTAGCGGCGTATGTCAGACCTTGCCTGGATGATCGTCGCCGCCGTGGTCAAGAGCGCCATTCTCATCGTCGCGCTGCTCACCGCGTTCGCCTACATGACGCTGATCGAGCGCCGGGTGATCGCGCGCTTCCAGCGTCGCCTCGGTCCAAATCGCGCAGGTCCGTTCGGTCTCTTTCAGCCTATCGCCGACGCGCTCAAGATGGCATTCAAGGAGCAGATCCTGCCAACCCGCGCCAAGCGTCTCGTCTTTCTCATTGCTCCCGCGATCTCGGTCTTCATAGCTCTCATCGCCTTCGCAGTCATTCCGCTGGGCAGCCCGACGACCTGGGGCGATTCGCCCCTGGCGCGCGCCTGGGCGCCACTCATCGCCGATGTCAACGTCGGCATCCTCTACATCCTGGCGGTCTCTTCGCTGGCGGTCTATGGCATCGTGCTGGCGGGCTGGTCGTCGGGTAATCACTACTCGCTGCTCGGCGCGCTGCGCTCGGCGGCGCAGATGGTCTCCTACGAAGTCAGCATCGCCCTCGCGCTGGGTGGCGTGCTGATGTTCGCGGGGACGCTGCGTATGGTCGGCATCGTCGAGGCGCAGGTCCAGCAGGGGATCTGGTTCGTGCTGGCGCAGCCGCTCGCCTTCCTGCTGTATGGGATCGCCGCCATCGCCGAGGTGAACCGCGCGCCGTTCGATCTGCCAGAAGCCGAGCAGGAGTTGGTCGCGGGCTACCTGACCGAGTTCAGCGGGCTGCGCTGGAGCCTCTTCCAGATGGCCGAGTACATCAACATGATCACCGCCAGCGCGGTCGTGGCGACGCTTTTCCTCGGTGGATGGACGCTCGGCGGGCTGGAGGGATGGCAGGGCTGGCCGTTCATCTGGTTCGTCTTAAAGGTGGCGTTCTTCCTCTTCGTCTTCATCTGGCTGCGCGCGACCCTGCCGCGTATCCGCTACGATCAGTTGATGCGTTTCGGCTGGCAGGTGTTGCTCCCGCTCTCGGTGCTCAACCTGCTGGTGACGGCGCTGGCCATCGCGCTCGACTGGCCCTGGTGGGTGACGGGCCTCTTCGGCCTGGCAATTATCGCAATCGGCGCCATCGTCTCGTTCACGCGGCTGCGCTCGCCGCGTGGGCAGCGACCGATCAGCCGTGTGGACGACACGTTGGGGCTGGAGCTACCGGCTTCGGTCCGGCTCGTGAAGGTCGAGGCGACGGCGCCAGCCGCCAACGGCGCGCATGTCGATGCGCTGAATTGACACATTTTCTCAGGAGAGGAGCGCGATAGATGGGCATGGACATGCTGAAGGGGCTGGCGACGACCCTGCGTGAGCTGGGGAAGAAGCCAACCACCGTCTCCTACCCCGAAGAGAAGCGTGAGTTGCCCGCGCGCTACCGTGGCCGCCACGTCCTGCACCGCTACGAGAACGGACTGGAGCGCTGCGTGGGTTGTTTCCTCTGCGCAGGCGCGTGTCCCGCCGACGCCATTTACATCGAGGCGGCGGAGAACAGCGAGGAGCGGCGCGTCTCGCCGGGCGAGCGTTACGCCGAGGTCTTCGACGTGAACCTGCTGCGCTGCATCTTCTGTGGCTATTGCGAGCAGGCCTGCCCGACCGGCGCGATCACGCTGGAGAACATCTACGAACTCTCCGAGACGCGGCCTGAAGATCTCATCTACCACAAGGAGCGCCTGCTGGAGCCGGTCGGCAGCGCGACACGCGGCTCGATCGGGGCGTGGACTGAGGCTCCCCCAGCGGAGACGCCAACGCCGATTCCCGCGCAGCAGGGCTACTTCGACGGTCTGCCCGCGTCGGCGGCGAGCGTCGGTCAGGGCGACCTGCCCTCTGCCGAGGAGCCGCCGCTGGATGGCCGTATGGATGATCCTGCTACGTCAGAGGGTCCAGACGGGTTGGCGCTGGGCGAGGAAGGGCGGGACGCATGACCTTCGAGCAAGTCTTGTTCTTTGTGCTGGCGGCGGTCGCGCTCGCTTCCGGGCTGGGTGTGATCCTCTTCCGCAACGCCGTCTATAGCATGCTCAGCCTGATCCTCAACCTGCTGAGCCTGGCGTTCTTCTTCCTGATGCTCAACGGCATGTTCATCGCTACGATCCAGGTGCTGATCTACGCCGGCGCGGTGATGGTGCTGTTCCTCTTCGTCGTGACGATGCTCACCTCCGATGACGCGCGCGTGGGCGGACCCGATCGGCTACGCTGGCAATGGGGCGCAGGCTTTCTGCTGGCGGTGATCTTCGCGGGCGCGCTGAGCCTTGCGCTGCTCCAGGGCACGGTGGCGCGCGACGCCTGTACGTTGGATCCGCAGGGCTGCCTCGCGGCCCAGGTGGCGAAGAACGGCAATACCGAGACGTTCGGGCTGGCGCTCTTCCACGCCTACTCGTTTCCCTTTGAGGTCACGAGCGTACTGCTGGTGATCGCCGTGCTTGGCGCGGTGGTGCTGGGGCAGCGCGCGCTACGGGCTGGACGCGAGGCGCCAGTGGAGCAGAACGGCGCGGCGGAGCGTGAGCCGGAGGAGGCCAGCAATGCCCGTTAGCGCATATCTCATCGTCAGCGCGCTGCTCTTCACCATCGGCGCGGTCGGCGTACTGGTGCGCCGCAACCCGTTGGTGATGTTCATGTCCATCGAGCTCATGCTGAACGCGGTGAACCTCAGCTTCATGGCGTTCGCGCGCTTCCTGAACTCGGTCGAGGGCTGGATCTTTGTCTTTCTCGTGCTGACCGTCGCCGCCGCCGAGGTGGTGGTCGGTCTGGCGATCATCGTCTCGATCTTCCGGTCACGGCGCAATATCGACGTTGACGAGTTAAACCTGCTCAAGGGTTGATTAAAAAGGCGACAAGAACCACCATGGTCAACCTGACTCCCTGGATACTGGCCGCGCCGCTCGTGGGCTTCCTGGCGCTGGGCCTGTTCGGCAGGCTCCTGCCGCGCGTGGCCGTCTCGGTCATCGGCTGCGGCGCCGTGGCGGTCGCCTTCCTGTTGGCGCTCTGGCAGTTCATCAGCATGCTCAGCGTCGCTCCGGACGCGCGCGTCTCGACTGTCACGCTGTGGACGTGGCTGACATCTGGGCGCCTGGACGTCTCGCTCGGTCTCATGCTTGACCCGCTCGCAGCGATCATGTTGCTCATCATTACTGGCGTCGGCTTCCTGATTCACGTCTACTCCATCGGCTACATGGCGGATGATCCGAGCTACTGGCGCTTCTTCGCCTACCTCAACTTCTTCATCCTGGCGATGGCGCTGTTGGTGACCGCCGATAACTTTCTGTTCCTGCTCGTCGGCTGGGCGGGCGTCGGGCTGGCTTCGTTCTTGCTGATTGGCTTCTGGTACACGCGCCCGTCCGCGGTCGCCGCCGCGCGCAAGGCCTTCGTCGTCAACGTCATCGGCGACTTCGGCCTGATGATCGCCATCTTCCTCATCTTCGGCGCGAGTGGCACGCTGAGTTACTGTGGGACGTTGGGTGTCTGTTCTGGAAACCAGGATGGGCCGCTCCTGACTCATGCCATTGACCCTCTGCATGGGGTCAGTTCGAACGTTCTCCTCGCCATCGCTATCTTCCTTTTCATCGCCGCCATCGCCAAATCCGCGCAACTCCCGCTGCACGTGTGGCTGCCTGACGCGATGGAGGGTCCGACGCCGGTGAGCGCGCTGATTCACGCCGCGACGATGGTGACGGCAGGCGTCTATCTGGTCGCACGCGCCTCGGCGATCTTTACAGCATCGCCCACCGCTCTCGTCGTCGTCGCGGTCATTGCTGGAGCATCGGCGCTCTACGCCGCGATCGCCGCCTGCGCGCAGACGGACATCAAGCGCGTGCTCGCCTACTCGACGATCAGCCAGCTTGGCTACATGTTCATGGGCGAGGCTGTCGAAGGTTACTCGAGCGGTATCTTTCACCTGACGACACACGCCTACTTCAAGGCGCTGCTCTTCATGTGCGCTGGCGCGGTGATCCACGCGCTCGGCGGCGAACAGGATATGCGCAAGATGGGTGGCCTGGTGGGCAGATTGCCACGCACATTTTGGATGTTCGTCGTCGGCGCGCTCTCGCTTTCGGCCATCGTGCCATTTGCTGGCTTCTGGAGCAAGGACGCGATTCTGGGTGATGTATTGAGGAAGGCTACGGATACCGGCGCGCCAGCATGGTACGCGCTTTACGGCGTGGGACTTCTCACAGCGACGCTGACTGGCTACTACATCTTCCGGTTGCTCTGGCTGGTCTTCGGCGGAGCCTATCGTGGCGGCGCTATCGGCGGTCATGGGCGCAATGACACGGCTGTGGAGGGTCACAGCGCGATCGGCGACCCGTTGGCAAGTGTACACGAGCCGGGACCATCCATGCTCGTTCCCATGGTCATTCTCGCCATCCTGAGCCTCGCCGGTGGACTCTACGGGTTGCCCTGGAACGACTGGATCGGCGAGTTCCTCAGCCCAACGGTTCACAGCGTTCCCGGATTGCCAACTAGTGACCCGCGCTTCTGGATTTCTGATATCGTCGGCCTCAGCGCGGCGCTCATGGGCATCGTGTATGCTTGGCTGCGCTATCGCAGCGGTCGCGCAAGCGTCGCCGAGAAGGATGGCCCTGCGGTTGTGTTCGTCAGGAGCGGTCTCGGCATAGACGCGCTCTATGGCGCCGTGATCGTGCGCCCGCTGCTGGCATTGGGGCGCGGTCTGCACACGCTGGTGGAGGACCGCATCCTGGATGGCGGAACACGTGGCGTCGGCGACCTCTTCGCAGCGGGAAGTCGCGCTCTACGCGACCTGCAAACAGGCTACGCGCGCAACTACGCCATCTGGATTTTCCTCGGCGCGGCGCTGATCCTGCTCTACTTCATGATCTTCCCGCAGTTGCGCTAGCGCATGAACGGATAGAGATGCGATGACTGATCTTCCCTTGCTGACCATAGTGGTCGCGTTGCCGATACTCGGCGCGCTCGTGGCGCTCATCTTGCCACGCGTTGCCGTGTGGTGGTGGGCGCTGCTCGTCGCGCTGCTCGATCTGGCCGCGACGGTGGCGATTCTCGCGCAGTTCCAGGCAGGGCGTGCAGGGTACCAGATCGCCGAGAACTATCGCTGGCTGCCAGAGGCTGGCATCAACTGGTCGCTGGGCGTGGATGGCCTCAACCTCTTCCTTATCGCGCTCAACGCGCTGCTGACTGTGCTCGCCATCGGCGCCTCACAGCGGGTCGCGCGTGACGGCGCGCGCGCGCGCCCGTATTTCGGGCTGATGCTGCTTCTGAGCGGCGGCATGCAGGGCGTCTTCCTGGCGACGAACCTGGCGCTCTTCTACGTCTTCTGGGAAGTGATGCTCGTGCCGGCATACCTCCTCGTGGGCATGTATGGCGGGCCACGCCGGGCGTACGCGGCGATCAAGTTCGTGCTCTACACGGCCGTTGGCTCGCTGTTGATGCTGATTGCAGTCATCGTGGTCGCCTCGCTGGCGAACGAGCGCGGCGCCGGCGTCACCTTCGAGCTATCGAAACTGATCGCGGCGGGTGTGCCGGAGGGCGCGCAACTCTGGCTCTTCCTCGCCTTTACGGCTGCCTTCGCTGTGAAGGCAGGGTTGTTTCCGCTGCACAGCTGGGTGCCAGACGCCTACGCCGAGGCGCCGACGGCGGTGGTTGTCCTGATCGCCGGGGTGATGGCGAAGACGGGCGCGTATGGCTTCTTGCGCTTCTGCCTGCCGCTCTTCCCGGTCGCGGTGAAGCAGGCTGCTCCGGTCATCGGCGTGCTGGCGGTGATCGGTATCCTCTATTTCGCGTTGCAGGCGCTCGTCGCCAACGACTTGCAGCGGCTGCTAGCGTATGTCAGCCTCAGCCACATGGGCGTGATCCTGCTGGCGATCTTTGCCTTCAACGCGCAGGCGTACGATGGCGCGGTGATGCAGATGGTGAACCACGGCATCATCATCGGCGCGCTCTTCCTGATCGTCGGAGCCTTCGAGGCGCGCACTGGGAGCCGCAAGTTGAGCGAGTTCGGTGGGCTGGCGAACGGGTTGCCCGTGCTCGCCACGGCGTTCATGATCGTCTCGCTGGCGGCCCTGGGGCTGCCGGGACTGAACAGCTTTGCTGGGGAGTTTCTCGCCTTCCTGGGCGCGTTCCGCGCGGACTGGCGGCTCGGCGCCGTGGCGACTTTGGTTGTCATCCCAGCGGCGTGGTACATGCTGCGCTTCTTCCAGGGTATGATGTTCGGCCCGGACATCAAGCCAGCGACGAGCGCGACGACTGTCAGGGACATCGGCTGGAGCGACGGGCTGATCCTGGCGCCGCTGCTCGCACTGATCGTCGTCCTGGGCCTGTTCCCTGGCATCCTCACCGCGCGCATCGAGCCATCGATCATCCCGCCAGTCTCCATCAGCGCGATAGACACACCAAAAGCCGCGCACATCATAACCCGATCGCGCGCTGACTCAAGCCTGCCTGGGCCGCGGGAGGCAATACAATGACATACACCTATGTACCCACCAGCGCCGACTGGCTCCGCATCCTGCCCCAATTGATCGTCCTCGGCGCCGCGCTCTTGACACTCATCGTAGACCTCTTCCTCCCGGCGAGCCGCAAGGCATGGCTCTGTGTCGTCGCCCTCGCGGGGGTGATCGGCGCCGGGGTGGCGACCGCGCTGATGTTTACCATTGGCGATGGCCAGGACGCCTTCTATGGCATGGTGCGCTCCGACTGGACGGCGTTGCTGGCGTATCTGATCATCCTCTTCGCCGCCGCGCTCGGTATCCTCTTCTCGCCGGACTATCTCAAGCGCCGCGCCTTCGCCCATTATGGCGAGTATTACGCGCTGCTGCTGCTCTCCACCTTCGGCATGATGCTGATGTCGGCGGCGGCGAGCCTGATGATCGTCTTCGTCGGGCTCGAGGCGCTCTCGCTCCCGCTGTACATCCTCTGCGCGATCCTGCCGCGCGACCTGCGCTCGCAGGAGTCCGGGCTGAAGTATTTCCTGCTTAGTTCCTTCGCGTCGGCGTTCCTGCTGTATGGTATCGCGCTGACCTTCGGCAGCGTTGGGACCTCGAATCTCGCCGCGATTCGCGCGTACGTGACCGCGAACCCCTTCAGCCTCGTCAGCGGCTATGGCCCGATATTCGTCGTCGCCATTGGGCTGATGGCGGTCGGCCTTGCCTTCAAGGTCAGCGCGGTCCCCTTCCAGGCGTGGACGCCGGATGTCTACGTCGGCGCGCCGACGCCGGTGACGGCCTTCATGTCGGTTGGGACGAAGGTCGCGGCGTTCGTCGCCACCGCGCGCATCTTCCTCGACGCGCTCTCCCCGCTGACGGCGCAGTGGCAGCCGATCTTCTGGGTATTGACCATACTGACCATCGTCGGCGGCAATCTGCTGGCGATCACGCAGCGCGACGTGAAGCGCATGCTGGCGTACTCCAGCGTGGCCAACGCGGGCTACATGCTGATTGCAGTCACCGTCGCCACGCAACAAGCATACGCGTCGCTGCTGGTCTATCTGGCGACTTACGCGGTAATGAACCTTGGCGCGTTTGGCGTCGTCGGCCTAGTCGAGCGTGCGAACAAGACGGGCGCAACGCTGGACGACTTCGCCGGGCTGGGGCGACAGCGGCCGCTACTCGCGGGAGCTATGGCGGTCTTCCTCTTCGCCTTAGCTGGCATCCCGCTCACATCAGGATTCGTCGGCAAGTTCTCAGTCTTCTACACCGCCGTCCAGGGAGGCCATCTCGATCTCGCCTTGCTGGGCGCGGTCGCCAGCGTGGCGGGGATGTTCTACTACCTGCGTGTCGTGTGGGCGATGTATTTCACCGAGGCACACGCGGAGAACGCGCTTCCAGCTTTGGTCGCGGCGCCCACTCCATTTGTGGATGAGCAGCCGTCGGCGGTCCCTGTTGAAGGTGGCGTTGTGGCGGTCGCCGAGCGCGTCGCGGTCGCCGCGCCCAGCGCTGGCGCCACGCAAGAGCGGGAAGCTGCGAAAGCGCCTGCTTCGATTCTGTCCTCTGTCGGACTAGCAGTCGCGGTCATCGGCGTATTTGCGCTGGGTGTCGCGCCCTGGCTGGTGACGCGACTCGCGGCTGAGGCCGCGCGGATGCTCTTCGCGGGACACTGAGTTTGGCTGGTCAGCGCCAAGCGACGGGTGTCGAGTCCACCGCGGCGCCCTCTTCTCCGATGGTCAGCGCTGATGGATTGTAGCGTCCCGTACGACTGTTGAGCCAGACGGCGCCGATGTCGCGGATCATCGTCAGCGTGTCGCGCACGGGCGCGACCCGGCTATCGGACCCATAGCGCCAGGGAACACCGATCTCGCTGATATGATAGCCATGTCGTCGCGCGATGTAGAGCAACTCCACGTCGAAGCCCCAGCCGTCAATCGTGAGCTGTTTGACAACATCCTGCGCTACGGCGCGGCGCAGAAACTTGAAGCCGCACTGAGTATCCTCGATGCCAGGCAGAAGGAACCACTGCACGAGGCGGTTAAAGACGCGACCCATAAGATGGCGGTACTCTGGTTCGCCATAGCGGCGCGAGCCGGGGGCCTCGCGCGAGGCGATGGCGATGTCGTAGTCGCCCAGCGCGACGGGCGCAAAGCGACGAAACTCGGTGATCGGCATCGAGAAGTCGGCGTCGGCCAGCGCGATCTGTTCGCCGACCGCATGTGTCACCCCTAGCCGCACCGCCGCGCCCTTGCCCGCGTGCGCCTGCCGCAGCAACTTGAGCGCGGGCCAGTCTCGCTGCGCCTTGGCGATCACCGCCGCTGTGCTGTCCTCGCTACCATCGTCAACGACCAGCACCTCCGCGTGAACCCCTGCTGCATCGAGGTAGGCGCGCGCGAGGCTAAGGCTCCGTGGAAGCCGGTGCGCCTCGTTATAGGCGGGAATCACGATGGAGAGAGAGGGAAGGGGCTGCGCGTCGTCCACCATGCTCCGCCGTTCTCAGAAATTCCGCTCGGATGCGCTTTGATCCGTGCGATCCGTATGGCGAAGTCTAGCAGAGTTGCACGGCGTCTTCAAGGCGTGGCGACGGTTACCTCCCGCCGCGTGTCATGTGGCGCAAGCGCGCTGGTCACGCTAGTATCTCGGCGTGCGCGAGCGCGGGCGACACGTCCAGTGGCGGCGATTGCCGCCGTTGGTGTGGTGGCGGTGATCGGCGCTAGCGCGACACCCTCCGCCATGGCGCGCTTGCGGCGTGGCGCGCTGTCTGCGGCTGTGGTCGGAGCAAGCGCAAGCGCTAGGACCTCGTCCATAGTCTCCACCGGCGCGAACGTCATAGCGGTCCGCACGTCGGGGGCCAGTTCGTCAAGGTCCTTCACGTTGCGGCGCGGCAGGATCATGAGGGATAGGCCGGCGCGATGGGCTGCGAGGGTCTTCTCCTTGACACCGCCGACAGGAAGCACGCGACCGCGCAGCGTAATCTCGCCTGTCATCGCGACATCGCTGCGCACGAGCCGCCCGGTGAGCGCCGAGATCAACGCCGCCGCCATCGTCACGCCGGCAGATGGCCCGTCTTTTGGAATGCCGCCAGCGGGCAGATGAATATGCAGGTCGTTCGTCTCGTGGAAGGCGTCTGGCAATCCCAGCATGGTGGCGCGGGCGCGAGCATAGGTGAGCGCGGCCTGCGCCGACTCTTTCATGACATCGCCAAGCTGGCCGGTCAGGATCAGGTTCCCATGTCCAGGAACAACCATGACCTCGACCGTTGTGAGGTCCCCGCCAACCGAGGTCCACGCCAGGCCTGTCGCCACGCCGACCTCGTCGCGCTCCTCCGCCTCGGTCGGGAAGTGCTTCTGCTGGCCGAGATACGCAGAGAGGTTGCGCGCCGAGATCGTCGCCTTTGCGCGCGATCCTTCGACGACGCGCCGCGCCACACGTCGCATCACCGCGCCGATCTCGCGTTCCAGATTGCGCACGCCCGACTCGTAGGTGTACTCGCGGATCATGCGCCGCAGGCCATCGTCGGTGATGTCTATGCGCGACACACCAAGTCCGGAATCACTCATCTGACGTGGCACAAGGAAACGCCGCGCGATCTGCAGTTTCTCTTCCTCGGTGTAGCCGGGAACCTCGATGATCTCCAGGCGGTCGCGCAGCGGGCCGGGGATCGTGTGCAGGACGTTGGCCGTCACGATGAAGAGCGCCTGCGAGAGATCGTATGGAACCTCCAGGTAGTGATCGCTGAACGCCGTGTTGTGCTCTGGATCGAGCACTTCGAGCAGCGCGGCGGCGGGATCACCACGATAATCTGACGCCAGTTTGTCGATCTCGTCGAGGAGGAAGACCGGGTTGCGCGTCCCCGCCGTCTTCATCGCCTGGATGATGCGTCCAGGGAGCGCGCCTACATACGTGCGGCGGTGGCCGCGTATCTCCGCCTCATCACGCACGCCGCCGAGCGAGATTCGTACGAACCGCCTGCCAATGGCTTCAGCAATGGAACGGCCCAGCGAGGTCTTGCCGACGCCAGGAGGCCCGACGAGGCACAGGATCGGCGCCCGGCCAGCCGGAGCGAGCTTGCGAATGGCGATGTACTCCAGTACGCGCTCCTTCACACGTGCGAGGCCAAAGTGATTCGCTTCAAGGGTCTGTGCGGCGCGTGCGAGATCAAGATGGTCTGGTGTGCTCGCCTTCCATGGGACCGAGAGCAGCCAGTCCAGGTAGTTCGCCAGCACGGTGTGCTCTGGCGACATCGCGGGCATCGCTTCCAACCGGCTCAATTCTTTGACCGCCCGCGTGTGAACCTCGTCAGGCATGCCACAAGCGGCGATGCGCTCTCGAAGCTCCGCGTGCTCCTGCGCGACAGGATCACGTTCGCCCAGTTCACGCTGCATCGCACGAATCTGCTCGCGCAGGAAATATTCTCGCTGGCCCTGGTCCACCTCGCGCTGCACATCATCTTGAATCTTGCGCTCCAGCTCGATCACATGCAGCTCGCGTTTGAGCGCCTGGCAAACCCGGCGCAGCCGGACAGCGGGATCGAAGGTCTCAAGCATCTCCTGGCGCGCCGCGAGCGGCAAGGCGAGTTGGGCGACAAGAAAATCCGCCAGCGCGCCCGGCGCGTCGATATTCAACGCCTGAAGCAGCGTCTCCTCGGTCAGTTTGGGGTTCATCCTCACACAGGATTCAAAGAGGTCGAGCGCCGAGCGCTTGAGCGCCTCAAGCTGGTCGGAACCTTCCAGGGGTTCCTCAAACGGCGCGCCTCGCGCTTTGCCAAACGGCGCTTCCTGCAGCCAGCGCTCGATGCGGAAGCGGCGCAGGCTCTGCACTTCGACGCTCCGCGATCCATCAGGTAATTTGAGCACCCGCGTAACGGCGCACTCAGCGCCCACCATATACACGTCAGCAGGCGTCGGCTCGGTGATCGACTCATCGCGCTGGGCGACGATCAGCAGCAGCCGATCATGCGCGAGCGCGGCTTCCACCGCGCGCAGAGCTGGCTCGCGATCGACGAAGAGCGGGAGCGCCATGTGGGGCAGCAGTACGGCGTTGCGCACTGGCAGCACAGGCATGTCGCGCAGGTGGGCGCCGCGCGAGGGGGCAAGGGAGTCGTCCTCGAAGAGTGGCTCCAGGCGCGCGCGCGCACCAGGGGGCGCAGGGCGAGCGCGCCGTGAAGGTCTGCGCGGATGGTCCATGAAGCCTCCTGAGTCGCCACGATTAGTTCTCAGCGCCCAGATATGTATGCAAGGTACTGAGTGGCAACCGAATGGTGATGACCAGCGCCAGCCTGCTCACTTCAGTATATCGCACCAAGCGCTCCGTCACAACCACGTGACGGGTTGGCGCAAGAAGTGGGATGTATCGTGGCGTGGAAGCGCGTGCGCGTGTCACAGCTTGAGACGGGCGGACGCGTCACACAGGCACACTTGTGTACTCGCGAGGCGCGCACGCTGGGTTTGGCGGCCACGTGTGGCGTGAAGTACGGGAATCGCCGCTATGCAGCCGCGCAAACAGGCTGTACTATTAAGATTGTGTGATATAGTACCTCTGGGTATTTCCGCGTCGTCCGGGGCAGTGGATGTGGTGGTGGAGCTGTCGCCAGCTTACCCGTTCTCTCTTGCTCGTGGGACAGTGTGACCGGGTGGACCACAGGGTGAGGTTGAGGAAGGGAGCGTGGGACGTGGATATAGCGTTTCCGCGATGTCGCAAGTGTGGACAGGGCGATCTGGTGCCGCTCTCGGATTTCGGAAGCCAGGGCGCGCCAATTCATTTCAAGGCGTGGGCGTGCACGAATCCGGAATGCCTGTTTAACATCAAGATACGCAACGGCGAGATCATCATCAACGAGCCAGTTGGCGACGGCTCATTGCATGCGCACTCCTATCGGGGCGCGCGTGATAGTCAACGGGATATGCAACGCGATAATCAGCGAGATAACCAGCGATAATCTGTGGTCTGTGACCACGCAGCAACGGTGAGCGTGTCCTGGGAGCGGCTGACGCCACGCCAAGCGATACGCTCGTTTTGTGTTCACGCGAGCGCCGCCCAGAAGCGGAATAGCGCGCAGAGTGCGACGTGTGGCTAACTCGTACATGATAACGCAGACACAGCGAAGGATAGCACGGTGTTCAAACGCTTACGCGAAAATTTGTTTGGCCAGCCAGAAGACCCGGCGGAGGACACGCCGCAGACGGACGGAGATGACCAGCCTGGGGAGCCGCAAGCTGAGCCCGAGCCGACGGATGCCGCTCCAGATCCCGTTTCGCCCGACGAACACGATTTAGATGCGTCAGGACCTGCCCTGCCAGGCCAAGACGATGACGACCAGCAGGTTGAGGAAAGCCAGGGCGAGCGCCGCGGCGGCTTCTTTCGTAATCCGTTCAAGCTCAGTCTCGGGCGCACGCGTCAACTTTTTGGACGCATGAGCGAGACGCTCGAAGCGGCGGACGACATCACAGACGACCTCTGGGATGAGCTGGAAGAGACGCTCATCACCAGCGACGTCGGGGTAGTGACAACCGAGCGCCTGCTCACTACGCTGCGCGAGCGGGTGCGAGTCGAGAATCTCACCCGTGGTTCGGAGCTGCGCGACGCGCTGAAGGAAGAATTAACGCTAATGCTCGGCGCCCCTGAGCCACTGGTGTTTTCCGAAACGTCGCCCATCACGGTGTTGCTTATCGTGGGGGTCAACGGCGTCGGCAAGACGACCAGCATCGCCAAGTTGGCGAATATCCTCAAGAAACAGAGGCATCGCGTCCTGCTCGCAGCTGGCGACACCTTCCGCGCCGCCGCCACCGAGCAGATCAAGACCTGGGGCGATCGTATCGGTGTGCCGGTAGTAAGTCATCAGCATGGCGCGGATCCAGGGGCTGTCGTCTTCGATGCGATGGAGGCGGCGCAAGCGCGCGGAACAGATGTGTTGATCGTCGACACCGCGGGGCGGCTACATACCAAGTACAACTTGATGGAAGAACTGAAGAAGATCGTCCGGGTACTGCAAAAATATGACCCGGAGGCGCCGCATGAGGTGTTGCTGGTGATCGACGCGACCACCGGACAGAACGGCTTCACGCAGGCCAAACAGTTCGTGCAGGATGCGGGCGTCAGTGGAGTGATTCTGACCAAGCTCGACGGCACTGCGCGTGGTGGCATCGCCTTCACGATCGCCGCGGAGCTGGGCCTGCCGATCAAGTACGTCGGCACAGGCGAACGTGTCAACGACTTCGCCGAGTTCGACGCCGAGGAGTTCGTGGACGCCCTATTTGACGAGGCCTAGACGGGGATTCAACCGTCTGATTGTTGACTAGCTACGGCGTCTGGAGGAAGATAGTGTGGTCGGAATGAGAGGCTGGGTCCGCCGTCTGCTCGGTTTGGATGCGCGGGATGACGGGCAGGCGCTGGCGCCTGTACGGGCTAGTAGCGCGACTGCCGAGCAATTCACGCTGGTGGTGAGCGAATCGTCTGCGTCGCTTGCGACCATGTACCAGGATGTGCTGCGCAAGGCGGGCATCCCTGTGCTGGCGCGTGAGTGGGGTGGTGGCAGGGCGCTGGTTGGCGGTGTTCCAGTCGGGATGAGCCTCTATGTTCCTGCTGAACGAGCGGAAGAGGCTAAGCGGTTGCTCGGAGTCGAGGGCGACGGGGGCAGCGAGGGAGATCAGACGCCATGAAGGATGAGACGGAGTCTGCGCTCTCAAAAGTGAACTCGAACGGCGCGCGTCCCGCTGCGCTGGCGAAAGCATTGCCACAGAATCTGGCGGTGAAGTGCCCAAACTGCCGCGAGGTGCTGGTTGGCAAGGATTGGGAAAAGAACCTCAAGGTCTGTGGCAAGTGCGGCTACCACTTCCGCCTGAACGCCGGAGACCGTATTGACATGCTCGTGGACGACGATTCATTCGTGGAGTTTGCCGCCGATCTGCTCCCCAGCGACCCCCTGGAGTTCGTTAGCCGTGCGCAGCCGTATCGCGCGCGGCTTGAGACGGAGCGCGTAAACACAGGTCTGAGTGAGGCGGTAGTGGTGGGGCGCGCCCAGATCGAGGAAATGCGCATCATCATCGTTGTGATGGATTTCCGCTTCATTGGTGGATCGATGGGCACAGTGGTTGGCGAGCGAATCGCACGAGCCATCGAGATGGCGGCGGATGAGCGCATCCCGTTGGTGATCTGTTCGGCGTCAGGTGGCGCGCGCATGCAGGAGGGCCTGCTCTCGCTGATGCAGATGGCGAAGACCTCCGCCGCTCTGGGACGGCTCGCTGACGCCGGCGCTCCCTATATTTCATTACTCACCGATCCAACAACTGGCGGCGTCTCGGCGAGCTTCGCGTTCCTGGGCGACGTGATCCTGGCGGAGCCGGGCGCGCTGATCGGCTTCGCCGGTCCACGGGTCATCGAGCAGGCGATTCACCAGAAACTTCCGAAGGACACGAATACGGCGGATTTCGTCCGGGCGCACGGTATGATTGACGACATCGTGCATCGGCGGGATATGCGCGCGGTCCTTGGGCGTCTTCTGCGCATTTACGGGCGGTGCGCCGATGTCGTCTCAGTCGAACCCTGAACGCCAATCACCAGCGCAGCCACAGGGGAAGATTGATCGGGCAAATAAGATTGTGAGGCCAGCGACGATGGCGTATGATCTCGAATTTGAGCGGCCACTCGCCGAACTGGCGAAGCAGATCGCCGAGCAAGAGCGCAAGGTCGAGGCGGCGCAACGCCGGCACGACAAGACCAAACCGAGCGAACTTGAGGCGCTGCTTGCCGACCTGACCAGACGGCGCGCGGACCTCGAGCGAGAAACCGGTAGGATCTATGCTGGCCTCTCTCCGTGGGAGCGCGTCCAGGTGGCGCGGCACAAGCAGCGGCCGTACACGCGCGACTATATCAAGCTGATGTGTGAAGAGTTCTTCGAGTTGCGCGGTGATCGCCACTATGGCGATGATCGCGCGATTCAGGGCGGCCTCGCCTGTCTGAACGGGCGCTCCGTGGTGATCCTGGGGCACCAGAAAGGGCGCGACACCAGAGAGCGTCTGGAGTGTAACTTCGGCATGGCTCATGCTGAGGGGTATCGCAAGGCGATGCGGCTGATGCGCCACGCCGAGCGATTCCATATGCCGGTCGTGACACTGATTGATATCGCCGGCGCCGCTATCGATTTGGAGGCGGAGGAGCGCGGCATCTCGGTCGCCATCGCCGAGAATTTGATCGGGATGGCGCGACTACGTACGCCGATCCTCTGCATCGTCACCGGCGAGGGCGGTAGTGGCGGCGCGCTGGGCATCAGTGTAGGTGATCGCATCCTGATGCTGGAGCACTCGATCTACACCGTGGCGTCGCCGGAGGCTGCTGCCTCCATCCTCTGGCGCGACGCGGCCTTCGCCGCCAACGCCGCCGAGACGATGAAGATCACCGCGCACGATTTGCTGGAGCGCGCGCTGATCGAAGAGATCATTCCGGAGCCGCTGGGCGGGGCGCACCACGATCACACGGCGATGGCCGCGATCCTCAAAGAATCGATCACACGCCACCTGGAGGTGCTTTGCGCGCAGCCGGTCAATGAGCTGCTGGATGCTCGCTACCAGCGCTATCGGGCCATTGGTGAGACCGCGTATATCCAGGCGACGCCTGCCGGCGTGTCCTGACCACGGCGCCTTGCGGTCGGCGCGCTAGCAGATCCGTCTGAATGAAAAGCGGACCATTTCTTGGACGAGGCACGCCTTGCCCGCGTGACGGACTGGAACGGCGCTGCCTACCTGACGCCACACTCCGAGGCGAAATTCGCCTGCGTCCATTGCGTGGCGTGCGCGCAGGCGCTCGACGCGAGAGACTTCAAAAGGGGAAAACGACATAGGAGCAGAAGATCGCTCTCCTGCTCCCATGCGTCACGCCGCTACGTGTCCCTGTACCGCAAAAGCGACCTTGGGGACGTGTCGAAGGTCGTAGTGGCGAATAACGAGACTGTCAGCCTCTGAAGGTTAGTTCTCGGGCTGGAGGCGGGCGCGATTGCTCTCGCCGCCCTTCTTGCCAATACGCGCATAGAACTCATGTCCCTGGCGCGCCTTGGTGGTCTCGCCACCCTTCTTGCCGATCTTGGCGTAGAAATCGGAGCCGTGCTCACGGCGCACCGTATCTCCGCCCTTCTTCCCGATACTCGAGAAGAATTCCCGGCCATACTTGGCGCGAACGGCCTCACCGCCGCGACGCGCCTCCGCTGTGCCGGGCTTCGGTCCACGCTTGCCTGGCGTCCTGTGCATCTCTGCCACGGTCCCATGCTCCTCTCTCGAGCGACTGTTTTCTGGCGAGAGAGCGTGGTGGTTCAGATTACCGTTGTTAGCGTCGGCTCTCTCAGAGCGAGAGATTTGACTCCAACGTCAGTGAAAGCGCTCCACAGCACGTCACTCAACCAGGCTGTTCGGTCGAAAGCGCAAAGTTGTTTCTCTGCGCTTTACTCTGTTTTACGCCACCCATTGCAATCGGGTTGCATTTCAATAGTACCATAACCTAGTACATTAGGGCAACCGCCCGATGAGAATCTTCACATAATTACGCCACCCCGTCGCAACGTGGGAAACATAACGCTTCACCCCTATTGCCTAGCCGACCAGGAGTTGCGGCTCTCTCGCCTTCCTCTCATATCTATGGCTGGGCTATACTG
>Ga0070706_100000375_pt1 | contig 53735 bp, 50 predicted proteins | sample KBSK5501metaG_FD_65476 | JGI IMG/M metagenome (GOLD analysis project Ga0070706, IMG submission 65476) | Corn, switchgrass and miscanthus rhizosphere microbial communities from Kellogg Biological Station, Michigan, USA - KBS K5-50-1 metaG | ecosystem: Host-associated > Plants > Roots >... | reverse complement strand
CCGTGCCATCCCGCGAGACCGAAGCGCGGCCCTCGCTGCGGGTGGTCGCCCGGGACGGCACCGCCCTGGTGTTCGGTAATCCGGTGCTGCGCACACTCGTGTTCTTCGGCTGGCTGGCCGGGTTCGCTGTGGTGCCCGAGGGCCTGGCGGCACCCTACGCACACGCGCTTGGCGGTGGCCCTCTCACGGTCGGCCTGCTCATGGCCGCCATGCCGGCTGGAATTATCGTCGGCACGTTCGCCATTGGCCACCTGACCCGGCCATCCGACCGGATGCGCCCGATGGGCTGGCTGGCCATGCTCTCCTGCGCCCCGCTGGTCGTCAGCCTGCTGCATCCGCCGTTCTGGCTGGTGCTGGCGCTCTGGGGCCTCGCGGGCGCCGGGGGTGCGTATCAGCTCGCCGCGGCGGCGGCCTTCGTTCAGGCCCTGTCGGCCCCGGGCCGGGCCCGGGCCTTCGGCATCGCGCAGTCCGGGCTGCTCGCCGCGCAGGGCCTCGGCATCCTGGCCGGAGGTGCTCTCGCGCAATGGCTCGGCCCGCAGGACGCGGTAGCGCTGGCCGGCCTGCTGGGCCTGGTCCTGGCGGCGGCGCTCGCCACGGGCTGGACTCAGCAGCATGGAGAGATGATCATGACGCTGAGCGGCGCACCCCGCACGCCCGAGGCGGGGCTGCCTGAGGCCGACACCCCTGAGGCCGGCATCCCCGAGGCCCACGTACCTGAGGCCCCGGCTGCCGCACCCCAGGCAATCGGGCCGCCGCGCAGCCTCGGGACGCCCAGAACGCCCTAGCCGCTGCGCGACTTGTTGATCAGGTTCTCGGCGATCGACCCATCCTCCCCTTCCTCCGGGATGATCACCCAGGCCGCCAGGTAGACCAGGGCGAAGAGCCCGGCCGTCAGTATGGTGAGCGCGGCGAATACCACGCGGATAACGTTCGCGTCGATGCCTGCGTACGCCGAGATCCCTGAGCACACGCCTGCGACCCAGCGATCCTTTCGCGTGCGGATCAGCCGCTTAGTTACGTTCGGCTCATTCATGCCTTCGATCATGCCCGGTTCGGGTGGGTCCAGACAGCCGGATCGCACACGCATACGCTGGCGATCAGCAATGCAGAAAGGATCCGCCCATGCCGTCGTATCCCCCGGCCAGCCCCGCCGACCTTGACCTGCTCCGCATCGACGACCAACTGACACCGGAAGAGCGCCTGGTCCGTGACACGGTCCGCACCTTCACCGCGGACCGGGTGATGCCGCACATCGCCGACTGGTTCGAAGCCGGCACACTCCCCCGTGAACTGGTCCCCGAGGCCGGCAAGCTGGGCCTGCTCGGCATGCACCTCACCGGTTACGGCTGCGCGGGCATGGGCCCGGTCGCGTACGGCGTCGCCTGCCGCGAACTCGAGGCCGCCGACTCCGGCCTGCGCAGCCTGGTCTCCGTGCAGGGCTCGCTGGCCATGTACCCGATCTGGCGATATGGCTCGGAGGAGCAGAAGTCCGAGTGGCTGCCCCGGATGGCGGCGGGCGAGGCGATCGGCTGCTTCGGGCTGACCGAGCCGGACCACGGCAGCGACCCTTCCAGCATGAAAACCTATGCCAAGCCGAACGATTCCGGCTGGCAGCTGTCCGGAACCAAGATGTGGATCACCAATGGGTCGATCGCCGACATCGCTGTGATCTGGGCCGGCACGCCCGACGGGGTCCGCGGCTTTCTTGTCCCGCGCGGCGCACGCGGCTTCACGTCCCGGGCCATCCACAAGAAGATGTCGTTGCGCGCCTCGGTCACCGCGGAACTGCATTTCGACGAGGTGCAGCTTCCCGCCGATGCGGTGCTGCCCGGCGTGAGGGGGCTCAAGGGCCCGCTGTCCTGCCTGACCGAAGCCCGGTTCGGCATCGCGTGGGGGGTCACCGGCGCGGCGCGGGCCTGCCTCGAGGCGGCCGCCGGGTACGCGCGCACCCGGGAGCAGTTCGGCCGGCTGATCGGCGGTTTCCAGCTCACCCAGGCCAAGCTCGCCTGGATGCTCACCGATCTGTCCCGCGCCCAGTTGCTCGCCCTGCACATCGGCCGGCTCAAGGAGGCCGGGGAACTCACCCCGGAGCAGGTCAGCCTGGCCAAGATGGCCAACGTGCGCGCCGCCATCGAGATCGCCAGGCAGGCGCGGACCATTCTCGGCGCGAACGGCATCACCCTGGAGTACCCCGTGATCAGGCACGCCAACAACCTGGAGTCGGTGCTCACCTACGAGGGAACCGAGGAGATCCACACGCTTGCCCTCGGGCAGGCGATCACCGGAATCTCCGCGTACCGGTAGCGGCGGACCCGTCAAGCCGATCGACTGGAGCGACGCCGGCCGGTCGCATGTGGGCAACTGCTAGCGGATCGTTCAGGATAAATCTCTGTTCGCGCATCCAGGCGGACCCCGCGCCGCGTTTCGCCGCCAACCAGGATCGTGGCCCGGCGAGGATCCCGGAAGTGCCCAGAGCGGCGAAGTCTGGCACACTCGTGGCGGGTGGAGCCGCGCCGGGCCTCCTACGGGAACCCGGCTGGTCCGCGCACCCCGGGGCGTTAGCTCAATGGCAGAGCAGCGGACTTTTAATCCGTGGGTTCAGGGTTCGAGCCCCTGGCGCCCCACTCGACGGATGGCGGCGCATCATGTCCAGGCAGCGCCTGCGGTTCGCCTCAATGCTCCCAACGGGGATGCGCAGCTTGGCGCTGATCTCGGCGTACGGCACGTGTTGATGATCATCCGGACCTCGCGGTAGGTCTGAGATCTCGCGAGCTGGGCTGAGTCACCGCTGGTTGTCGATCGCAGACAAAGGTCACCCTGAACGCGGACCTTCGCACCTGGACTGTGACCTCCGCTGGGGGTCGGCTGGTGGTGTCGGCAATACTGCCTGCCGCGACCCGGGAGGAGCCATGGACATTCTCCCGCCGCCCGCCGAACGACGGGCTGGATCAGAGCCGCCCACCGCAGACCAGATTGCCGCTTACGTGGTAGGGGCGGCGGTGTGGGCTCCTTCGGTCCATAACACCCAGCCATGGTCGTTCAGCGCCGTCGGGCAGGAGATCAGCCTGTTCGCCGACGCTGGCCGGCAGCTGACGGTAGCCGATCCCAGCGGCCGGGAGATGATGATCAGCTGCGGCGCCGCGCTGTTCACTGTCAGGCTCGCCCTGCGGTCACTCGGCTACATTCCCCAGACGTGCGTATTGCCCGATCCGGCGCAGCCTTTGCTGGTTGCCCGGGTGAGCTGGCCACGACAGGCGGCTCCCACCCAGTACGAACAGCGACTCTTCGACCAGGTCCGGCGGCGGCGGACGCACCGCGGCGGTTTCGATCCCCTGCCGTTGTCGCCGAAGCTCCTTGCCGCGCTGCAAGAGGGCGCCGAGCGGGACGGGGCAATGCTGCGCATCATCGACGGCGCGGGAAGCCGGGCGGCGCTCGCCGCGGCGGTGGAGACCGCCGAGCGCGCGCTGCGGCTCGACAGCACGCGGGTTCGGGAACTGGCCAGCTGGGCGTCCCCGCCAGGCAGCACACGCCGCGACGGGGTACCACATACCGCCTACCCGGTGCGCGCTGAGCGCACCCACCCCCACTTCCCCAGCCGCGACTTCGCCCATGGCCGCGGATGGGGTCTCCCCACGTTCAGCTCGGCAGCGGGGCCTCGATCCGCTGGCGTCGTTTGCGTGCTGGCGACCACCGATGACCGCCCGAAGGACTGGGTGAATGCCGGGCAGGCGCTGCAACGGGTACTGCTGACCAGCGCCATATGCGGGGTGGCGGCGGCGTTGCACAGCCAGCCGCTCGAGCTTCCGCGGCTGCGCGAATTCATCCGGACCCAGCTGGGTGACGGTACCTACCCGCAGTTGGTGCTCCGGCTCGGGACGGTCATCCAGATCGCGGTCAGCGTGCGGCGCCCGCCCGCCAGCGTCTTGTTCGCAAGCGACGGCGAAGATCTCAGCGGTAGCCATGGATGAAAGACCGGGGGGCCAGGTTCGCTGGCAGGAGCTAACCAAGGGCGAGTGCTTCCAGTTGCTGGCTCAAGAACATCTGGGCCGGGTGGGTGTCGTCGACGACCGCGGGCCCATCGTGCTTCCCGTCAACTTCGTCCTCGACCGCCACATGGTGGTGTTCCGTACCGACGAGGGAACCAAGCTAGACACTGCGAGCCGTGGCAGCCGGGTCGCGTTCGAGGTCGATGGGACCGACGCCGCGGCTCACACTGGCTGGAGCGTCGTGATCCGAGGTGAGGCCGTAGAGGTCACCGACCCGGCAGAGCTGGCGCGCCTGCGCAAGCTGCCGTTGGACCCGTGGGCACCGGGCGCCAAGATCCACTACGTGCGCATCCTGCCCGCGGTGCTGACAGGCCGGCGCATCTCGGCACCGGGCGGCCCTTCGAATCGGGGCGGCTAACCACAGCCCGTGGCCGCAGCCCGTCCAAGATGGTGAGGTCCGGCCATGGGAACGGACATAGACAATGAAGAGTTCGACGAGCGCGACTACTCGCGCTTCCGGGAACGGCTCGGGGAAGGCCTGGCGTCGCTCAGGCAGCTGCTTGAACGGCCTGGCTTCGGGGTCGGCCCCGCCACTGTAGGTGCCGAGCTTGAGCTGTTCCTGGTCGACGGCGCGGCCCGGCCGCTGCCGCACAACCAGGCCATCCGTGCCGCGGTGGCCGATCCGCGGGTCACCGTGGAGCTGAACCGCTTCAATCTGGAACTCAACGCCTCACCGGCCCTGCTGGCCGGTCGGCCATTCGCCGCGCTCGGGGGCGAGCTGAACGTGCTGCTTGATCGCGTCGCCGACGCCGCCAGAGACCACGCAGGCCGCCTCGCGCTGATTGGCATTCTGCCCACCCTGAGGCAAGCTGACCTCGGTCCCGGCGTAATGACGGATGTGCCGCGTTACCGGGCGCTGAACAACGGCCTGCGACGCCTCCGCCAGGACCCGTTCCATATCCGGATCGCGGGCGCGGACCCGCTGGAGCTGGCCAGCGAGGATGTCGCGCTGGAGGGGGCGAACAGCTCGTTCCAGGTACACCTTCGCGTCGATCCGGCCGACTTCACGCGGACCTACAACGCCGTCCAGCTGGCTACGGCACCGGTGCTGGCCGTGTCCGGCAACTCGCCCACATTTCTTGGCCATCGGCTCTGGGAAGAGACACGGATCGCCTTGTTCAAGCAATCGGTTGACGATCGCCAGGGCTACGGACCACGCCGCCGGCTGGCCCGCACAGCCCTGGGAACGGGCTGGCTGCGAGGCGGAGCGCTGGAGCTGTTCACCGAGAGCATCCGGCTGCACCAGCCGCTGCTGCCGGTGCTCGGCGACCGGCGCCCGCGGGCCGGCGCCGGGGGCGCGGGCGCCGGGTGGCAGGCGCCACCGCTGGATGAGCTCAGGCTGCACCAGGGCACCGTGTGGCGCTGGAACCGTGCCATCTATGACCCCGCTTTGGGCGGGCATCTGCGGATCGAGATGCGGGCGCTGCCCGCCGGCCCCACCATCATCGACATGCTGGCTAACGCCGCTTTCCTGATCGGGCTGTCCCTGTGGCTGGCGGGACAGGACCAGCAGTGGACTTACGCGCTGCCGTTCGAGCGTGCCGATCATGGTTTCTATCGTGCCGCCCAGCTAGGCCTGTCCGCTCAGCTGAGCTGGCCAGCTGGGCATCGAGATCAAATACGGACGCTGGCCGCGGCCAAGCTCGTGGCCGAGTTGGTGCCGGCGGCAAAGCAGGGGCTGCTCCTGGCCGGCGTGGCAGCGGCAGAGGCGGATGGGCTGCTAGAAGTGATTTCCGCGCGGGCGGCCTCGGGACAGACCGGCGCCGTGTGGCAGCGCGCCACGCTGGCCGCCGCCAGGCGACGTTATGACCGGGAGCGTGCGCTAGCCGTGATGCTCGACCGCTACCTCCAGTGCGCGGATACCGGGATGCCAGTCCACACCTGGCCAGTCGTGAGCTGGCGGGGGTAGCGCGCCATCGGGTTCCTAACGACCTGACGGCAGAAGGGTGCCTAACGACCTGACGGCACCGTCGATGTAGGTGACGGTGTTCGCGGAGATGGCGGGGACGCGCGGACCGGGCAGCACGATACTGGTGAGGTTGAGGGGGTCGGCGGCGGAGATCTGAACGGGCTCGCCGGTGAGATGCTGCTTGCGGATCGCGCGCAGGACGTCGATCGCGTCGGGATGCGCGAATTGCTCGCCGCTGAACCCGGCGACGAACCTGCCGCCGCGGATGGTGCCCCGGGCCTCCATGCGCCGGAAGGCCCACAGGATCTCGCGCCAGGGCACGGCGAGGTTCTCCCGGGCCATGAGGTCGCGGAAGACCACGCCCCAGCGGGCCACGAGCTGCTCGGCGACCGCTTCGGCCAGCTCGTCCCGGTCACCTGCGGCTGACGGGCTCGGGAGCAGCGACCACCGCCCGGCCGATCCAGCGCCGCCGCTGCGGCCCTGCCGCAGCCCGCGCAGCCCGGACGGCCTGGGCCGTGGGCCGCGCCGTAGCAGTGACCGGACGGCCCGGAAGCCGTCGGCGGTGACCAGCCCGCGGGCCACGCCGTCCCACAGTGCCTCCTCCACCTCGCTCGGCAGGCGGCCGGTTACCGCCGCGAGGTCGGGCCGGAACAGCGCGCCGTGCTGGCGGAGGGCGTCGAGCACGTCGCGGGTGCGGCCGGGTCCGGGCTCGGCCGGCGCCTGGTCACCGCGTGCGGCCCGGAGCAGCCAGGGCAGGTCGTCGCGGATGGTGAGGGTGATCGGCGTGGCCCGGGATGGGACCAGGCCGCTGCGCCGCGGCACCGGGTCAGGCTCCATGTCCCGCACCGACAGCCGTCCCCAGGTGACCTGGCCCGACAGGCACGCCTCATCCAGCCACTCGCGCCGGTAGCCGTCCACGCGGGCGGCGAGGACGGCGTTCTCCCACGCCCCGGCGGCTAGCTCATAGCCCTGCAGCTGCTCGATGACGCTGAGCACGCCGCGCCGGCCTTCGCCCCTGGTGCCAGGCACGATGCGCTGCCAGCGCAGCAGGAACCGCATGAAGTCCCGGGCGGTGACAGGCTCGATCTCGCGGCGCTGGCGCTGCCGGGTGTAGACGTGAATGCGGGCCAGCAGCCGCCGGGCGCAGAACTCCTCGCCGCCGCCGGGCTTGGTGAAGCGGCCGCGGATGGCGAAGCCTTCCTCTTCCAGCCGGGCCAGGCCGGTCTCGATGACGGTGTCCGGCAGGCCGGTTGCCTGGGCCAGGTCCGCGATGCCCGATGGGCCGCGGCAGTCCAGGTGGCCGCGGAGCATGTCGGCCGCCGCGTCGTCCGGGTCGGCCGGTGCGGCGGCTGCGGCCCGTGCGGCCGGGAGCGGGCATGGGTGATCAGGCACCACGGCGGCGTCCGGGAACAGCGCTTCGATGGCAGGGCGGCGTTCCACCGCGCACCAGAACACCCCAGCCGGGCCGTAAACGCTGACGGCGCGGCGGTCGCGGGTCAGCTCGTCGAACCAGGGCCGCCAGTCTTCGGCGGGGCGGACAGCGGTGAGGGTCATCAGCAGGTCATGCAGCTCATCGGGGCCGCGGGGGTCGGGGCGGACCTGCCCGGCGACCCGCTCTATGGCGGCAGGGTCGAGCCTGCCCAGCTCGTGGGCTTCTACCGGCAGGCCGCGTCGCAGCGGCACCGCGCGGCTGCGGCGTTCCTCCAGCGGGGCGTCGTCAAGATAGGTGTACGGCCGCCCGTTCAGGATCTCGTGCGCGAGCACCGACGGCTCCGTGTTATCCCGCACCACGACGGTGATCCGGCCGGACTCGATCCCTTCGACCATCTGTTTCAGGCCGTCGATGTCCATGGCCTCACGCAGGCAGTCCTCCAGCGTCTGGCGGACCAGGACATGATCGGGGATCTCCAGCGGGCCCGGCGCGACGTTTTCCTGGCAGGCCGCCAGCGTGGGGAATACGGCGGCCATCAGGTCGTCGGCTTCCATCCGCTGGATCGCTGGCGGGTTCTTCTTCCCTCCGTGCATCCGCAGCACGGCCAGGGACCGGTTCAGGTTCCACCGCCACCGGGCCGCGAACATCGGGGAGGTGAGGACCGCCTGCCGGACCACGCCCTCCACGGTCTTGGAGACCAGGAATTTCGGCACCCGTTCAAGCGGGAAGCTGTGCTGCGGCCCAAGGGACAGCAGGATCGCGTCATCGCTGGCCGCGGCCTGCAACTCGAAGTCGAAGGTGACGCAGAATCGCTTGCGCAGCGCGAGCCCGAGCGCCCGGTTGAGCCGGGCGCCGAACGGCGCATGCCCAACCAGCTGCATCCCGCCGCTGTCGTCGAAGAACCGTTCCAGCACGATGGTGTCCATGTCCGGGAGCACCCCGAGCTGCGCCAGACCGGTGCCCAGGTACGCCGTGATCGTCTCCGCTGCGGCCTCGCCGATTCCGCACTCGGCCCTCAGCCAGCGGGCCGCGTCGGCCGGCCCGCCCGATCCCAGCCGCTCGGCTACCGCCTTCCGGATGGCGCAGACCTCCTCCGACAGCTCCATGGTGCGGCCAGGAGCCTCGCCGAGCCAGAACGGAACCGACGGCGGCGCGCCGTGGGCATCGACCACGCGCACGATGCCTGGCTCCACCCGGCGGATCCGCCACGAGGTGGTGCCGAGCAGGAACACATCCCCTGCCATGGACTCGATCGCCCAGTCCTCGTTCACCATCCCGACCAGGGTGGCGTCGGGCTCGGCCAGCACCCGGTAGTCACCCAGCTCCGGGATCGCCCCGCCTGAGGTGAGCGCCGCCAGGCGGGCGCCCCGCCGACCGGCCAGCCGCCCGGTCACGCGGTCCCGGTGCAGGTAGGCGGCCCGGCGGCCGCGGCCGGTGCGGATCCCCTCCGAGACCAGCTCGGCGACCTCGTCGAAATCCTCAGCCGACAGGTCCGCGAACGGGGCCGCCCGCCGGATCAGAGCCAGCAGGTCGTCCTCGGCCCAGTCCGCGGCCGCGCACTCGGCCACCACCTGCTGGGCCAGGATGTCCAGCGGGCAGGCCGGAACCTGCAGCGTGTCGAGCCGGCCGGATCGCACTCCGCGCAGCAGCGCCGCGCATTCCACGAGCTCGTCCCGTGACGTCGGGTACAGCCGCCCCGCCGGGGTTCCGCCGCGGGTGTGGTTGGACCGGCCCACCCGCTGCACGAACGTGGCGAAGCTGCGGGGCGAGCCGATCTGGCACACCAGCTCCACCGGCCCGACATCGATCCCCAGCTCCAGCGACGCCGTCGCCACCAGTGCCCTCAGGTCACCACCGCGCAGCCGCGACTCGACCCGCTGCCGCCGGTCCTTGGACAGGCTTCCGTGATGCGCGGCGACGTGGCCTTCACCCAGCCTCTCGCCCAGCTGGTGGGCGACCCGCTCGGCCATCCGGCGGGTGTTCACGAACACCAGCGTCGTCCGGTGCTCCTGCACCTGCCCGGCGATCAAGTCCAGGATCTCGGCCATCTGCTCCGCCGATGCGACGGCGCCGAGCTCATCGCTGGGCAGGTCCAGGGCGAGGTCGAGTTCGCGGCGGTGCCCGGCGTCCACGATCGCGCAGCGCGGTGACCCGTCCGGCGCCGACCGGCCGGTGCCCGCGCCCACCAGCAGCCTGGCCACGGCCTCAATCGGGCGCTGGGTCGCCGACAGGCCGATCCGCTGCACCGGCTGCGAGGCCAGGTGCTCCAGCCGCTCCAGAGTCAAGGCCAGATGGGAGCCGCGCTTGTTCCCCGCGACAGCGTGGATCTCATCCAGGATGACCGAGCGGGCCGGTGCCAGCATCGCCCGAGTCCGATCCGCCGTCACCAGCAGATACAGCGACTCCGGGGTAGTAATCAGGAAATCCGGCGGGCGCTTGAGCATCGCGGCACGCTCGGCTGCGGCTGTGTCTCCGGTCCGCACCGCCACCCGGATGTCCGGCGCGGCCAGCCCCAGCCGCGCGGCGACCTCCGCGATCCCGGCCAGCGGTGCCTCAAGGTTCTGCCAGATATCAACGGCCAGGGCCTTCAGCGGCGACACGTACACCACCTGCGGTCCAGGCGCTTGGTCAGCGCCCGCCTCCAGCGCGCGGTAAATCCGGTCGATGCACACCAAGAACGCAGCCAGCGTCTTCCCGGACCCAGTCGGCGCCGCGATCAGCGTATGATGCCCAGCCGCGATCTCCCGCCAGCCCGCAACCTGCGGCGTCGTCGGCCCGGCCGGGAACCGACGGGCAAACCAGGTACCAACCGCCGGGTGGAACGAGTCCAGCACCCAGCCACACTAACCCGCGCCACCGACAGTCGGCCCGCCGGCTGACGCGTATGGCCGGCAGATCACCCCATGGGTATGTCGAGCAACGCGCGGCAGACATCTCCGATGTCGACCATCCCGATGAGGGTGGCGTCGTCGCCGACGACCGGCAGGTGCCGGAAATGGCCGGCTGTCATGGTTTCGGCCGCGTCACGGATGCTTGTCGTCGTGGTGATGACGGTCGGGCGGGTGGTCATCAGGTCATGGATCCGGACCTCGTTCGGGTCCTTGCCATCCGCCACCAGGTGGACGATGTCAGCCTCCGTGATGAGACCTACCGGCCGCCTGGTCTGCTCATCGTCCAGGACCACCAGAGCCGACGCACCCGCGTGCTTCAGCAGATACGCGGCCGCGGCCACGTGGTCGTTCGGTGCCACCGTCGTCAGCGGCGGCTGCATAACGTCTGCGACGGTGGGCGCAGCAAGTGACCGCGAGGAGGGTTGCGGCGCAGGGGCTTCCGCCATGATGTACTCCGCTTCCGGGATCTCAGCGAGATCCCCTAAAACCCAACCATGCCCAAGGAGACCGGCATGAACCGTGCGGCATTCCGCCTGCCGGGACTCCGGGATACACGACCAGGTGGCCAATGTCTACACGAAGTGCACCTCGGCGTGCGACGATTCGTCGTCCACGAGAACATCGCAAGTCGGGCAGTACCAGCGTGCCTCGATGGGGGTGCCGCACGCCGGGTGCCGGGGCGCAATGGATGGGTCGGCGTGCCCGGCCGCCCAGTGCGCCAGGAGGCGGAGCGCGCCGGCCAGTTCCTTGCCTTCGGCGGTCAACTCGTACTCGGACCGTGGCGGCCGCTCGGAGTAGCGCCGGGCCACCAGCAGCGCTTCCCGCTCGAGCCGCTTCAGGCGCTCCGACAGGATGTTCGCGGCGATGCCCGGGATCTGGTCGAGGAGATCGTTGAACCGGCGCGGCCCGCTGAGCAGGGACTCCACCAGGAGCAGTGTCCACCGGTCGCCGACTCTGGTCAGCGCCTCGGCAAGCGGCGACGGAGCGTGTTCCCGTTCGGCCATACGCCGATCCTAGCCGCCAGCTTGACATGCGGGCCCTAGTTGGTAGTAACTTGCAAGTCACTACCTACTAGGAGGCACGGCGGCGATGACAATCTTCGACGAGATACAACAAAACATCAGGCAACTGGCTGAGGGCGCCGGTCCCTCGGTCGTCGGCATCGGGCAGCGCTGGGGCGTCGGCTCGGGCATCGTGCTCGGCGAGGGGAGGGTGCTGACCAACGCGCACAACGTGCGCGGCGATCAGGTAGTCGTCACCTTCGCCGACGGACGCACCGCCGATGGGAACGTAGCGGGACGCGACATCGACGGGGACCTCGCCGTCATCGACGTCGACACCGGCGGGGCCCCGGCGCTCCCGTGGGCGGCCAGCACCCCGGCCGGCATCGGAACACCGGTCTTCGGCTTGGCCAACCCGGGCGGGCGCGGGCTGCGCGTGACGTACGGTTTCGTCTCCGGCGTCGAGCGGACCTTCCGCGGCCCTCGTGGCCGCCGCATCACGGGCAGCGTCGAGCACACCGCTCCGCTCCTGCCCGGCTCCTCCGGTGGCCCGGTCCTGGACGCCGGCGGACAGCTGCTCGGAATCAACACCAACCGCCTCGGCGAGGGCTTCTACCTGGCCATACCCGCGGATGAGGCGCTCCGCAGCCGCGCCGACGCGCTCGCCCGCGGGGAGTCCGCGGCGCAGCCGCAGCTCGGTATCGCAATCGCTCCCGGGCATGTGGCCAGGCGGCTCAGGCGCGCCGTGGGCCTCCCCGACGTCGAAGGCGTGCTCATCCGGGATGTGACGGAGGGCAGCCCGGCCGCACGCGCCGACCTCGCCCAGGGGGACCTGATCGTGGCGGCCGGGGGCCGGCCCGTACACACGGTCGACGACCTGTTCGACGCGCTGCCGGTGGCACGCGGTGACACCCTCGAGCTGAAGGTCATCCGCGGCGCCGATGAACGGACGATCCAGGTGGTGTTCGGCGAGAGTAGCGAGGCTGAAGAGCAAGCATGAGCTCCTCATCGTCCTCGGCATGCCCGCAGCGGGCCAGCCGGGTCAACAGGCCCGGAGCGGATTCGGTGTCGTTGAGACGGGCCCGGTTTGGATTCGGGCATGTTGTCGCGAGCGAGGAATGCCTGCGGTCATACTCGGGAGCCAACCACCGGGCAGCGACAATACGCTGATCGCCCTCGGCACAGCCGGGCTTCCAGCGCGCACCGGGGTGGATACGTTACTGGGCGCTGGTTGAGGATGCCCCGGATGAGGATCGAGGGTCACGACGGAGAGGATGGTCGGTGGGGATCTCGACGAGAACAATGTGCACGCCGTCGGGGTCCTCGATCCACATCTCGATCAGTCCCCAGGGCTCGGTCCGGGGCTCTCGGAGCACGCGGACGCCCGCGGCGGACAGCCGCTCGTGCTCAGCGTGGACATCGCGGACCTGGATCCAGATCATCACCGACCGTCCGGGGGTGCCGGGACCGTGGCCAGAAACCTCCAGGAACCCCGAGCCGAGGAAGAACACCAGTCCAGGATCGGCCGTGGGGCCGAACTCTCGATAAATCGCCAAGCCCAGCACGTCGCGGTAGAAACGCCGGCTCTGATCCAGGTCGGCGGGCCGCAACAGGATTCGGCTGCTCAACACGTCCATGCCTCGATCCTGACAGTTGGCCGCGGCTCCATGCCGGTGAGCCCGCCGGCCGATCGCGGCCGACGACCGGATTCGCTTACCACCTGGCCCGGCGCTCGGCGTGACACCGGGCGCGGCCGTGGGGAAACCTGGTTGACGAAGTGGTCGGCCGGCGCAGACGCTGACTGCTGTGACCCTGCCGCCCGATCATGTCCTCCGCAACCGGGTGGCCTGGGACCGGCTGGCCGCTGACTATGCCGGGCCGGGCCTGAGCAACTGGGCCGCAGCCGAGCCCAGCTGGGGTATCTGGAACGTCCCGGAAGAACAGCTGGGGGTCCTGCCGCCGGATCTGGACGGAGCCGACAGCATCGAACTGGGCTGCGGCACCGGATATGTCTCGGCCTGGCTGGCCCGCCGTGGCGCGCGGCCGGTCGGCCTGGACAATTCTGCCGGGCAACTGGCCACCGCCCGGGCGCTGCAAGACCGCTTCGAGCTGCGATTCCCGCTCATCCACGCCAGCGCCGAACAGCCGCCCTGCGCTGATGCCACCTTCGACCTGGCGATCTCAGAGTATGGCGCCAGCATCTGGTGCGATCCCTACGCCTGGATTCCCGAGGCGGCCAGGCTGCTGCGCCCGGGCGGGCAGCTGATCTTCCTGGTCAACGCCGTCCAGCTCATCCTCACCATCCCCGAGCAAGACGATCTGCCCGCCACCGAGCGGCTGCAGCGGCCCTACTTCGGCATGCACCGCTTCCAGTGGCTCGGCGCGGACTCGGTGGAGTTCCACATCGGCCACGGTGACATGATCCGGCTCCTGCGCGGCTGCGGCTTCGAGGTGCAGGATCTCATCGAGATCCGGCCACCGCGGGATGCGACCACGCGGTACCCGATCGCCACCCTCGAATGGGCGCGGCAATGGCCCTGCGAGGAAGTCTGGAAGGCACGCAAGTCATACTGACCGGCGCGGTCCCAGACCAAAGTCATGACCGTTCCGGCCTGCTCCTGGGCTCTGCCGGGCGGCGGCGGATGAACATCTGCTCGTCGAGGCGCCACGTCTGGCGGCCATCCTCGGAGACCTCTCCGGTCCAGCGGAAGTAGTCGTCCGAGATGTCGCGGAAGCTCCAGCGCTCCGGCGGCTCGTCATCGAGCCCCTCCAGCACGATGTCGGTGCCGTCCGGGCGGCCGATGAAGCGACGGACACGACCGTTGAGCGGATCGATCCATGTGGAACGCCATGCCGTGATCGACGGGTCATAAAAGCGCAGTGTCGTCCCGTGGAAGGGACGCAGCGCAGCTGGGGCCTGCCCTGACGCCGGCACCTTCCACACGTCCTGGACTGCGCGGCCGCCGAGGACCCACCCGAAAGACAGCTCGCCGTTCATGGTGGCCGGATGACCATCCCGGTCTGTCCCGTGCCATTCGACATCCCAGACACCGATGAACCGGCCGAACAGGTTCATCTGCTCCGCCTGACCGGGATACGGGCCCGCCGCGTGGAGCGCGGCGGCAAGGTCGCCGGGCCGGCCTGGCATCTCACCGGGTGAAGTGCCCATGCTGCAAACATACGCAACGGGCGGGCGTGCCGGGTCTTTACGCGGGCGGCCGGGTCTTTACCTGGCTTGGGCCAGGATGAGGCTGTGCCCCGAATCTCCTTCGGGGATGAAGCGGTGCCAGATCGGCGCCATCCCTGCTGCCTGGAGCCAGCGAAGATAGGCATCGGTGGCTGCGTGGTCCCAGAACATATCGGCGCCGAGGTAGCGTTCGGTCCTGGTTCCACCTCTCAGCACCGACAATGGCCAGGAAATGACCGCCCGGCCGCAGCCAGCTCCGGATGCGGGGGAACAGGGCCTGCTGGTCGGCCAGCGGCACATGGATCAAGGCGTAGAAGGACACCACAGCGTCCAGGCTGGCGGGCTGCAGCCGCAGTGCGGTCATGTCGGCTTGCACCAGGCTGGCTGCCGGGACGAGCCGCCGCGCCCGGCGAAGCTGAACGGCGGAGAAATCGACACCCATCACCCGCAGCCCGTGCGCGGTAAGCTCGCGGGTGGCCGGTATTCCGGCTCCGCAGCCCAGATCCAAGACCCGGGCGCCGGAAGGCAGCAACCCGGCCAGCTCTGCTACCCACCCGGCATAGCGGCCGACATCCTCCGCTGACGGCTGGGCCGCCCCGCCGTCATCGTTGCGGTAGGTCAGCGAAATCGCGTCGTATCCACGCCGGACGAGCTCCCGCTGGCGCGCTCGCGCGGCGCCGTCATCTGCCTCCACTCTGGCATCCTGCCCGACAAAAGAAACGAAGCCTCCGCCAAACCGCCGGCGACCGGGACGATCAGGAAGACCAGCGACGTTGCGAGGCGGCATAGTCGTCCAGCCGCCATGCCATCGCTGCCTGCGGCCTGATCGCGTAGACGACGTCAAAGTCAGGGTCGGCGCTCGGCAGGTACTGCTGGTCCTGCGGCCCGGTGTATTTCGCCGCGAGCGCTGCGACCACGGACGGAACCAGGGAAGGCGCTCCGAGGTCTTCGGCAGCGCCGCGCACGATCACGACGTCCTCGCCGCTGTCCAGGTGCACGACGACTCGCGGATCCGCCGCGATGTTGCGGGCCTTGACGGTGCTCCGCTCGCTGTAGAGGTAGAGCGTCTCGCCGGTCACCACTCCCCAGACCGGCGCTGCGTGCGGGGCACCCGACGGTGTGGTGGTGCCCAGCCAGTACGTGCGCGCCGCGGCGAGCCGCTCGGAAACCTCATTCCACGTCATGGTGTCTGGCATGTGCAGATGATCGCACCAATCACGCGGTGGCGATGATCCGGCTGTCTGGCTCGTCAGCGCGCTCGCGGCGTCGACCGCGCGTCAGGATGCCGTGCACCGCGCGTTGCCCAGCGAACTGGGAACGCTGCCGCTTCCCAGGAGGCCGAAGGTGGCCGAACCGCCTTTCGCTATCGCACCGTCGTAACTGGCATTGGTCACAGTGACCGCGGCTCCGGATTGGGTCGCCGTCGCGCTCCATATCTGCGAGATGGTTTGCGAGCCCGGCCACGAGAAGCTGACGTTCCAGCCGTTCGTCGCCACCGTGCCCGAGTTCGTCACGGTGAAGCCGAGCTGGAAGCCACCACTCCACGAGTTGACCACCGACCAGGTCACCTGGCAGCTACCGGGCGCCGGCGACACGCTGGACGTCGGGGTCGGCGTCGGAGTCGTGGGCGTAGGCGTGGGGGTCGTAGGTGTCGGAGTCGGGGTCGTGGGCGTCGGCGTGGGAGTGGTGGGCGTCGGCGTGGGAGTGGGGGGCGGGGTCCCGCTGCCGTTCGTCAGGACGACGACCGATTCCGCCGGGACCGCGACCGAGCTACCCGAGAAAGTGCCCGAAACGATGGTCGGGTTGGCGCTGTCGTAGGTGTACTCGGTCTCCGACGGGCTGGTGATCCCCAGGCTGGACGTGCTCACCGTGTAGGAGTTGGCCGGGTCGGCGTTGACCAGCATGACGGCGTAGGAGCCGCCCGGCAGGTCGGAGTAGTAACCGTAGATGTTGGGCGTCGATACGGCCAGGGTGCCGACCTTGGCCCCCTTGACGGCGAGCTTGGATGCCAGCGCGTAGCCGTAATAAGGCGCGTACGGGGTGTCCATCGCCGGCTCTCCGCTGGTAGCGGAGGAGAACATGCCGAAGTCGGCGGTCGGGGTGCCGTAGTTGTGGACGTCCCACCAGTCGACGCTCTGGGCACCGAAGGAGAGCCATTCCATGCTGTTGGCGGCGGCGAAGAGAGCGCCGACCGGCTGCTCGTTCCAGGCGTTCGCCGTCTGGGACATGTTGGTCTCGCCGACGACGAAATACGCGCTCGGATCGTTGGTCGACAGCGCGGTGTGAATCTCAGCCGCGGCGGCGGGAATGTTATCGATCAATTCCATTATTGACTGAACGCTCTCCGTGGGCGTCCCGTTGATTGGATACCAGTGGACGTCGGCGCAGCTGATGTTGGCCGCGTCGGCCTGGAGGATCGTGTTGTTCCAGGTCTGGAAGTCGGCTACACCAGCGCCAGGCGCCAGGGTGCCGTCCATCGCGTAGTCGTAGCAGATCTGGGCGCTGGGGTTAGCCGCCTTCATGGCCTGCATGTACGGCAGGGCGTTGGTCGCGTACGACGACGCCGTGTGAGGGTTGGAGTGGGTGTCGGTTTCCCAGGACCCGTACACCTCGTTGCCTATCTCCCAGAGCGCCACGCCCTGGCCGGGGGCCGCCGACTGCGTGACCCAGGCGGCCGCGGCCTGCGGGGTGTCGGAGCCATAGTCGATCGTGACGAACTTCTGCCCGCCGGAGATGGCGTTGACCTGGCTTGAGTACTGGGCGAAGTTGACCGGCTGCGCGGCGCCGTTGACGGTGTTGGCCTGCCACAGGTACTGGTCGGCCCACGAGCCGCCGGGGTACCGGATGAGGCCTACGTTGGCGGCAGCCAGATTGCTGGCGATCGCCGGGTCCATGAAGTTCGTGTCCCACGCGGCCGTGTTGACCCCCAGGGGGTCCAGGGGACCCGACAGGGTGGCGCTGGAGGATCCCTGGCTCGGCCCGGAGCAGGTGACCGCCGGGATGGGGTTGGAGGTGCCGTTGTAGTCGCCGTTGAAACCCCAGGTGGCGCTCTGCCCGGGGGCCAGGTTGGCGTTGTAGATTCCGCCGGGGGTCGCCGTCACTCTCGTGCCGTTCTGGGTCACGTTGGCGCTGTAAGGGCTGCCGGCGACGATCGTCTGGCCCGCGGTGTACGTCCAGCTCACCGTCCAGGTGGAAATCGGGTACGAGGAGTTGTTGGTCACCGTGATCGCGGCCCCGAAATCGGGGGGATTGTTGGACGGTGTTTGCCAGGCGATCGTGTAATTTACACCGCACGATGCTCCGGTGTCGGCCGGCGCGGGCGCTGCGCTTGTCGCGATCGCCGTGACCGCCGCGGCCATGACCAGCGCGATCGCCAGGGTGGCGCTGCCCCAGCGCCTGGAGAAAGTGCTCATGGATGCTCCTTTGGGTGCATGCCAAGATCGCTTAACCGGGTGAGGATGACCGGCAGAAAGCGCCTGGGGCCAGCTATGCGAGGGGTACCAAGACCGGTTGTGCTTTACCGGTCAAGTCGCGGTGATGGTACGTCCGGCCAGGCGAAAGTCAAGAGCCTGCGAGCCTGAGTCAGAGACTGTCTCGCTGGTGCTGGAGAAAGGACCGCTCGGCACTGTTGGCGGTGCGGGCGATAGCTGCGTCGTATGCCGCCGCGGCGTCGCGTGGCCGGCCGAGTCTGCGCAGGAAGTCTGCGCGTGTCGAATGGAACAAGTGGTAGCCATCGAGGCCGAGCTGGTCGACGAGTTCGAGCGCGAGGGAAGGACCGCGGGTTTCGGCGACCGCGACACAGCGGTTGAGGGCCACGACGGGGGTAGGCGTGATCGCGATCAGCTGGTCGTAGAGCGCAAGGATCTGGCCCCAGTCTGTATCTGCGGCGGTGGGAGCATCGCTGTGCACGGCGTTGATCGCAGCCTGAAGCTGGTACGGCCCGGGGCGGTTGCGGCGCAGGCAGGCCCGGACGAGATCCTGGCCCTCGGCGATCATGGCGTGATCCCATTGGCCGCGGTCCTGGTCTGCGAGCAGGACCAGCGAACCGCCGGGTGTGGTGCGGGCCTGCCGGCGGGACTCGGTCAGCAGCAGCAGGGCCAGCAGGCCCAGGACCTCATACTCGTCAGGCATCAGCTCGGCGAGCAACCTCGCGAGGCGGATGGCCTCGGCGCACAATTCGGAGCGGACGAGGTCGTCGCCGGCCGAGGCCGTGTATCCCTCGTTGAAGATGAGGTAGACGACGGCCAGCACGAAAGGGAGCCGGTCGGGCAACTCCGCGTCGCGCGGCACGCGGTAGGGAATGCCGGCGTCGCGGATCTTCCGCTTGGCCCGGACGAGACGCTGGGCAATCGTCGCCTCGGGAGCGAGGAAGGCGCGGGCGATCTCAGGCGTCTGCAGCCCGGCGATGAGCCGCAGAGTAAGAGCAAGCTGGGCCTCGGCCGCCAGGGCCGGGTGACAGCAGGTGAAGATCAACCGCAGGCGATCATCCTGCACCGGCCCCACCTCCAACGGCTCGGTATCGGCGTGCAGCAGGGCCGCCTGTGTCTCGCGGCCGTAGCGGGACGACTCCCGCCGTAGGCGGTCCAGCGCCTTGTTGCGGGCCGTGGTGACGATCCAGCCGCCGGGGTTGGGCGGCACCCCCGCGGCCGGCCAGCGCTGCGCGGCCACCGCGAAGGCCTCCTGGACCGCCTCCTCGGCGAGGTCGATGTCGCCGAAAATGCGGACCAGGGTGGCCACCGCACGCCCCGAGCTCTCCCGGTAGGCCCGCTCAATGGCGGCAGCGTCCGCGCTCACGCTCAGCTCCTCAGTCCAGGCGGCGCCGCGCCCCTCCGGCTCGCTTACGCTCAGCTCCTCAGTCCAGGCGGCGCCGCGCCCCTCCGGCTCGCTTACGCTCAGCTCCTCAGTCCAGGCGGCGCCGCGCCCCTCCGGCTCGTTTACGCTCAGCTCCTCAGTCCAGGCGGCGCCGCGCCCCTCCGGCTCGCTCACTCATGCGCATGGCACGATTTACTCCTCCGGGGAGTCGTCCTGGAACGGCCGGACCTCCACCGGCCCTCCGCAGGCCTCGGACCCCTTGGCCGCCCACTCCAGCGCCGCGTCCAGATCCTCGGCCTGGATCACCCAGAAGCCGCCCAGCTGCTCCTTGGTCTCCGCGAACGGCCCGTCTGTGGTGACCACCTGGCCCCCCTGGGCCCGGACCACCGTGGCCGTGGCGGGCGGGTGGAGGCCGCCAGCGAACACCCAGGCCCCAGCGGACTGGACCTCGGCGTTGAAGGCGTCGACCGCCTTGTACATCTGCGCAGTCTCCGCCTCCGAAGGAACAGGCGCTCCCTCGACCATGTGCACCGCAAGCATGTACTGCCTCATCCCAGTCCTCCGTCCATCACAGCCGGACCATACCGGCCTCTCACCCCTGTTCACGAACGACAACCAGCAGAATCGACACTAGGGGCCGACAAGAGAAATCTTTGGGCTGCATGTCATCCAAGCTATCTTGCCCAAGACATCTTGGGCAAGATAACTTGGGCACCGTGTCAGACTTGGAACGCCACGCACCGCCACCCGATCCGACCGCCCTGCGGGCCTTGACTCATCCGCTGCGGTGGAAGCTGATCGACCTGCTCGTCAGCGAGGCGACGGTAACCGTCACTCGCTGTGCCCAGGTCCTAGGGGAGAGCACGGCCAGTTGTTCTTACCACCTGGGCATGCTGGCGAAATATGGCTACATCGAGCCGGTCCCGGGCGAGCACGGCCGGGAGCGGCCCTGGCGGCTGGCCAACCCGGAAGAAACCCTGTCGGTCTCGTCGGCCGATCTGGACACCGAGGGGGCTATGGCCTCGGACGCGGTGGCCGAGGCATTCCTTGATTATCAGGTGGCCTGGCTGAAGGACCGGCTGCGGCGTCAGGACGTGGAGCCGGCCGAATGGCGTCCGGTGGAGCAGCTAGTGGCCGAGACGGCGTGGCTGACCGCCGAGGAGATGAAGAGGGTCCGTGGGCAGCTGACGGAGATCATGGTGAGCCACGCGCATCGCGCCGAGAACCCCGCGAGCCGCCCCGAAGGTGCCCGCGAGGTCCGGCTGTTCCTGGCCACGGCCGTGACCCCGCGGCTACCACCCAGGCGCAAGCCGTGAGATGGCCGCGCACATCCGCCGTTCCATGATCACGGTAATCTCTCCGTCGCTACGACTGAAAGTGTTCCGTAGTAATGGGACGAAGCGCTGGAGGCGCCTATTTCTGCTGGAGGCCGCGGGCGGCATTGCGGTCACTGTGCTTCTGAACGGCGCACGCCACCATACGCGAACGGAGAAATAACCGGCCCCGGCCGCATTCCCGAGCAGGCGTAGCCGGGACCCGTCAGGCTAGCTCAGAGCTTCCCCTGGTTCCTGGAGGTGAGGATGATCTGGGTCACCAGGTATGGGCTCAGCCCGAGCTTCTGCGCTATCTCGTCAGGCCGCATACCCTGCGCGTTGTAGAGGAGCGCCAGCCTTTCCTGCGACTTGCTCCACGCCCGGCGGACGGATTTTTCCGAACGACGGGCCGGCGCTTCCTGACGGCGAACGGGCTGGGCGGCGGCCGCCGTACGAGGAGCCGCCTCGGCACCGGATGAGGGTATAGGACCGAAGGAACCCCGCCGCTGATCGCGGTACTTGCCGCTGGCCAGTTCCTCGCGAGTATGCTCGTCCAGGATCAGGTACTGTTCCGCCGCCTTGTTGACCCCGACGGCGACCATGGTCAAGCCTTTGGCATTCTTTTCCTGGCACTCACGTGCCATGCAGTAGTTGTACTTCCGAGCTCGATCGGGATGCAGCTCACACCCGCACGTGACGCACTGCGACATTATCTTTTCCGTCGTTAAGCTAACTGAACATGATTGTCAACGTCAGCGGCGCGAGCCATGTTCCCAGCCTGCGGTCGCTGACGTCGTCATCGCTGGGCTGACCGCGCCCCGGCCCCGACGCGGTACGTGGTCGGACGGGGCGCCCGGGTAGCCATCACCTTGAGGCGAGTCCTCCCCGACCGCGCGCTTGACTGGTCTGCGGACCCTGGGGCTGCGAGCCGGGTTCACAGATCGTCTTCTGCCTGCAGACCTGGCCCACCTGGGTCGTAGTGGTCGCCCTCCCGCAACTCCGCCACGTCAGCGGCCGCCGCACGCTGGATCTCGGTCATCTCCCGGGGCTGATTTCCGCGCGAGGGCCATGACTGACGGCTGAAGACGGCCACCAGCACCACGATGATGACCACGACGACGAAAAGCACCGCGATCGCGCCCACGACCGGGAAACCCGACGTGGCGGATGTCGCCGCGGCGCCCCATGACGCGCCGGTCGGCGGTCCGCGATGGATACCGGGAACGGAACCTGCGACGAAGCCAACGCTGGATGTCACTGGTCTGCCTCCAGACCTTGCGGGCCGGATGCCGCCCATTCCGCAGCCGACGTCCGCCAAGCGATGCGCCGCGAGCTAAGAAGCCGACAAGATAGATCATCACTCAGCCGTCCCTGGCGCGCAACGACACGTTGGTTTCTCTGGTGCCGAGGGCGTCGGCCCACTCGGGAAGAGCATTGCCGGGCGCCGACCCTCGGGTGGGCCAGGCGAGTCTGGGGTAGGGACTGAACCAGGATAGGGAGGGCAGCGATGTTCGAGGCGGGTGACATCCGGGAGTGGCGCGGCCATGATGTGGTCGACGACGGCGGCCACAAGATCGGGACGCTCGAATCGGTCTATGTGGATACCGGCACCGACCAGCCCGCGTTCGCAACCGTCACGATCGGCTTGCCGACCCGGCACCGGCTCGTGTTTGTACCGCTGACAGGAGCGACAGTGGGCCCCGGGTACCTCAAGGTCACTTACGCCAAGCGCCAGGTGAAGGACGCGCCGTCGATCGGCACCGACGGGGAGCTGCCTGCTGGCGACGAAGAAGCAGTCTTCAAACACTACGACCTGGTTTACGAGCCGGGCGGCGGTGGCGAACGGCGTCTTGCGCGTCGCTGATGCCGGGAAGATCGGAGAGCGCGCGATGGCACTTTTTCTACTGCTGATCATTGTGGCGATCGCGCTGGGGATTGTCGGCGTGGTGGTCAAGGGCCTGCTCTACGTTCTCATCATCGGCGTGGCCGTCCTCCTGGCCGATCTCGTCCTGGCCGGCCTGCGGCTCCGCCGGAGCGGCAGGCGCCCCACCCGGTAAGGTCCCGGCTGGACTGATCGCGCCCGGCGTGACCGCGTGAACCCCTTTCGATGGCGCATAGCGTGTTCTCCATGGACGGGCTGACACGGCGGATGAGAGCCGGATGATCAACCGGTTCACCAGCCTCGCGCCCCGGCGAAGGATCCTCGTCGCCGGGGTTGCGCTGCTGGTCATCGTCGCTGCCATCACGGTGGCGGTGGCCGCCGTCACTGCCGGGGCCGGTCCGGGCCGGCCGGTCGGCCCGAACTCAGCGGTCGGCTACCCGCCGCAGGACCAGCCCGGCCCGGTCCTGCTGGTGCCCGGCTACGGCGGGAGCACCAGCGCGCTGTCGGTGCTGGCCGGCCGGATCCGGGCTGGCGGTCGGCAGGCCACCGTGCTGCACCTGCCGGGCAATGGCACGGGCAGCCTGATCCAGGACGCCACGGTGCTCGACACAGCCGTCGCCCGCGCGCTGCGCGGCGGTGCGCCCTCGGTCGATGTGATCGGCTACTCGGCGGGCGGCGTGGCCGCGCTGGTGTGGGCGCGAGACGACGGCGGGAACCGCAAGGCGAGGCGGGTGATCACGCTCGGCTCGCCGTTCCATGGGGCCTCGATCGCCGCAGCCGCCGAGGGATTCGTGCCCGGCGCGTGCCCGGCCGCCTGCCAGCAGCTCATCCCGGGCAGCAGCCTGCTCGCGGGACTCAGCCCCGGGCCGCCCGGGGGGCTGCGCTGGCTGTCGCTGTGGACCACCGACGACCAGACCGTCACGCCACCTGACTCGGCCCGGCTGGCTGGCGCGATCAACATGCCCATCCAGTCGGTCTGCCCCGGCCAGCAGATCAGCCATTCCGAGCTGCCGACCAACCCGGTGGTCACCAAGATCGTGCTTCAGGCGATCGGCGCCGGCCCGATCAGGCACCCGGCCAGCGCCGACTGCCGCGGCTGACTCTGGCCGGGCCGGTCAGCTGGTGATGTCCTTCGTGGCGAAATGGGCCCAGGCGGCGGCGAGGAACACGGCCACGTATACGGCTTGCACCGCGAATCCTCGCTCGATGTTCCGCCACAGGATCGGCTGGCGGAAGAAGTCCACCCAGGCCAGCCAGTACCGGGTGGGCAGGTAGGGGTTGATCGACGCGGCCGCGTTGAGGGTGACAAGCACCTCGCTGGTGATCAGCGCAGCCAGTGCGCCCAGGGCTGCGCCGAGAGAAGAGTCGGTGACGGTCGACAGGAACAACGCGATCGCACCGACCCCGAGCATCGACACCCCGATGAACGCGACCGCGCCGAGCGTCCTGATCAGCAGCTCGGCAGGAGTAAGGCCGCCACCCGACAGCGAGGTCGCGGCGACGCTTGAGGCGCTCAGGCCGCCGCCGCCGGACCTCACGGAGGCGACTGGCTGCGAGCCGAACAGCAGCGTCCCGGTCGCGTAAGCGGTGAGCGCGACCAGCACGACAGCCGTGAGCACGTACACGATGAGCGCGACGAGCTTGGCCGTGAGCAACCGGGTCCGGCCGACCGGCCGGGCCAGCAGGTATCGCAGCATGCCCGAGCCAGCCTCGCCCGCGATGGAGTCACCCGCCACGACCGCGACCGCCACGGGCAGGAAGATGGGCAGCACGATCGCGAGCGCGGCGGCCGGATACAGCGACCCGCTGGACAGAACCGCCGACAACAGGGCGGGGCCCTGGCCCGGTGGCGGCGCCAGGTGCGTGACCGCGACGAACACCGCGACCAGCGCCGGGAGGCCGCACAGTAGCGCGACGCTGACCCAGCTCCTCGGCCGGCGCATCAGCTTCACCAGTTCAACCCGGATCACCGGGGTCACCACCCTCCCCCGGCATAGTGCCGTCGCCGTCCGCGAGCCGCACGCCGCCATCGCCGCCGTACGCCTGCCCGGCATCCTGGCCGTCGCCCGCGGCCGGCCCGCCCCCGCCCGCGGCCGGCCCGCCCCCGCCCGCGGCCGGCCCGCCCCCGCCCGCGGCCGGCCCGCCCCCGCCGGCGGCCGGCCTGCCGTCGCCCTTGCGGTCGATGCGGTCGGAACCGGAGCCGGTAACGGCCAGGACGAGTTTCTCCAGCGAACGGCGCTCCGGGCCGATCTCGGTGACCCGCACCCCGGCCGCGACGAGACGGAGGTTGAGCGCCGCCGAGTCCGCCTCCGCCACCAGCAGCGTGTCGCCGTCGATCCGCTCGACGCGCCCGTCCAGCACCGCCACCGCGCGGTCCACGTCGGGACTGCGCACGATCACCCGCCCGGTCGGCCCGCGCAGCTCCTCAAGATCCTCCTGCACAACGAGCCGTCCCCGGTCAATGACGCCCACCCTCGTGCACAACTGGTCGACCTCAGCCAGCTGGTGGCTGGACAAGAAGACCGTCGTCCCCGCCTCGTTCAGCTCGATGAGCAGGTCGCGAACCTCTCGGATACCCTGCGGGTCCAGGCCGTTGGTCGGCTCATCGAGCACCAGCAGCCGCGGCGTGCGCAGCAGCGCCGCGGCCAGCCCGAGCCGCTGGCGCATGCCGAGCGAGTACCTCTTCACGGGCCGGTTGTCGATCCCGGCCAGGCCGGCCCGCTCAAGCGCCTCGGCGACCCGGGCGCGGCGGGTCCGGCGGGAGCCAGCGCGGCCTGCCGCGTCGATCAGCGCGAGGTTGGCGCGGCCGGACAGGTGCCCGTAAGCGGACGGGCCCTCAACCAGCGCGCCGATCTGCGGAAGCACCTCAGCGGCACGACCCGGCATCGGCTTGCCCATGAGCTCGATCTCTCCGCTCGTCGCGTAGACCAGGCCGAGCAGCATCCGGATCAGCGTCGTCTTGCCGGAACCGTTCGGCCCCAGGAAGCCGTACCTGTCCCCGTCCCGCACGTTCAGGTCGACCTGGTCCACGGCGAGCAGACCCCCGAACCGCTTGGTGAGTGACCTGGTGACGATCATGGATGTCTCCCCCGGCCCGCCTGCAGGCTGGCGCCCGCACTCTCCAGCAGGGCCGGTGTCACGGCGCCGGTCAGGACGTATGTCGCCCGGCGCGACCCGGCGTGCAGCATCAGCACGGTGAGCAGCGGCGTGCGGATCAGGACGGCGGTCCCGCCCGGCAGCGACACGGGCTGGGCACCGGCCTGGGTCGCGGCGTTGAGCACGTTGGCGCCCGTCCCGCGGGGCAGCGGCAGCAGCACAATGCGGGAGAAGCCAGCGCCGTAAGCGGTCACGCCGTTGAAGCCACCCGGGATCGGGACGCGGCTCAGCCCGGCGAGCCGCCCAGGAAACGCGGTGCCATCGTGGTCCCCATCGCCGTCGCCGCCCAGGACGCCGTCGGCGTCGGGCAGCGAGACTGAGCTCACGACCACGCCCGGCGCGGGATTCGGCATCACGGTGGGCAGCGCCGGGCGTTGCTCGCTTACCTGGAGGAAGGTCGTCACCAGGACGGGCTTGCTCGCGCCGCGGCTGGTGATCGCGACCTCGAGCGGCAGGCCGCTGGCCGGATCGGCCCAGATGTCGATCGTCCCGATCGTCGTCGCCGGATCGGCGGGCACCAGCCGCAGGCCTGCCGCGTCCACCCCAGCCACCCGCCGCGACGGCAACCGTGAGATGTGGTCCGCGGGCGAGGCGGCGGCCAGCAGCCTGCGCGCCAGCGCGGGAGGCAGCAGGTCAGAGGCCCGGGGCAGCCGGGCCGGCTCTGGGCCGGCGATCCGGCTCAGCACGTCGTGGCCGTAATCCCAGAGGTAGGTGAACTGGCCCACTTGGTAGATGTCGTTCTCGCCGGTACCGGTGATGACCGCCGCCCGCCAGCTGGCGGGCGAGCGGTACCAGGCGTACTGGTCTGTGGTGCCGTCAAAGAGCGTGCTGACGTCCTGAAATTCCGGCAGTCCCGGCAGCCCGAGGTTCACCGTGCTCTCGGTATACCCCTCGTAGGGCACGCCCGCCGAGGCGGTGATCCGGGCCCGCAGTGTTGCCGCGCTGATCGTCAGGTCACCGGCTGGCAACGCCGCGATCACCGCGGGGAGCGCGCAGAGGAGGGCGATTCCGCATAGTACGACAGACCAGCGGCGCCGAGCCTGAGTGCTGACGACGCTCACGGGAGCCTGCTCATCGCGTGCCTGCCACCGTTTCACGGTACGTTCACCGGACCGCGGACGCACAGGCCGGCGGCGCCCGCGGAGTGACGGTCTTCTTACGGCATGGGATCGCCCCGGTCAGGCCGTCCGGCCCTTGTCACCCTGATGCTGGTGCGGTCCGCGTTTGTCCTTCTCGTCCTCGATCTGGCGGATCATTTCCTTGCGCACCTCGATCAGCGCGTGGTCGAGGTCGCGATCGTTCGAGCTGGCTACCAGCGGCGGCCACTTGGGCAGCCATGCCTCGAAGGTGACCTTCTGCTCCGGACCCCGGCGGTCCTTGACCGAAATCTCAAGGTCCACCTGCTCCGGGTTCCACCTGGCCACATGCCGTTCAAGACTAGACAGAAGCTCAAGCACGTGGCTGCGGTCGCCGGCGCCGAAGCCGAAACCGAGGCGCAGCCGGTCCCCCAGGATCCGTGTCGAGCCATTCTCGGCGTCGCTCATAAGCCCACCCTGTCACAGCGTTAACGGACCGACGCCACCCGGAGGGCGGCCAGGAGCTCGAAATCGAGCCCGGTCGTCATTATCGTGAGGAAATCATCGGGAGTGCGGAGGCTACGGCCTGCTGGAGGTAGGCATGGCCGACCGGAGCCCAGGCCCCGGACGCGCGGCGTTCGCCGCCGAGCGCGCCGACCTCGTGGCCTTCGGGCGGCGCATGGTCGCCGATGGCCTCGTGGACGGCATGTCGGGCAACCTCAGCGTGCGGGCCGCCGACAGCGGCCTTGTCGCGATCACCCCGTCCGGGGTCAGTTACGACGACATCGGCCCGGCCGACATCTGCCTGGTCCGCCTCACCGACGGGAGCACGGACTCGCCGCTCGCGCCGTCCACGGAGACGCCGATGCACCTGGCGATCTACCGGGCCACAGGCGCCCGCGCGGTGGTGCACACGCATTCGCCCTTCGTCGTGGCCCTGTCCGCGGTCCTGGATGTGCTGCCCGCCGTCCACTACGCCATGGCCGACCTCGGCGGACCCGTCCGCGTCGCCCCGTACGCGAGGTTCGGGACCGAGCAGCTGGCCCGCAACGCGGTCGCCACGCTGGCCGACCGCACCGCCGTGATCCTGCAGAACCACGGCGCGCTGAGCTACGGCCGCACGCTGGGACAGGCGTACAACCGGGCGCGGACGCTCGAGTGGCTGGCCCGTACGTACTGGCACGCACGCCTGGCGGCCGGCGGGGGGACCCTGAGGCTGCTCGACCAGGCCGCGCTGGATGAGGTCCGGGAGGCCGCCCGGGTGATCGGGTACGGCGGCGACGCGAAGCCGCGGCCATGACCATCTCGACCGTGCCGCCGCCGATGGCGAGCCTGGGCGCCAACGTGCCCTAATCCCCACCGGGCATGTCCCGACGAGCCCTATTCCACACCGGGCACGTTGGAGTCGGAGGCGGCGGCCAGGTAGTGGGCCAGTTCGGCGGCGGTCGGCGCGGTGGCCGGGCCCCGCCTGGTCACCGCGAGCGCCGCGGCGGCGTTGGCAGAGCGGGCGGCGGCCACATCGCCCGCGCCGCCCGCCAGCGCGGCGATGAAGGTCCCGGCGTGCGCGTCGCCTGCGCCGTTGGTGTCCAGCACGTCGACCCGGAACCCCGGCACGGTGACCGGGTCGCGATCCCGGTAGCCGATCAGGCACCCAGCCGAGCCGGTTCTCACCAGCACCCCCCGCCGCCCGGCCCGCCGGGCGAGTGTGCGCACCGCGCCGAGCGGATCAGCCAGGCCGGTCAGCAGCGTGGACTCCCGGGCGTTGCCGGTGACCCAGTCAGCGCGGGCCAGCACGGCGTCGAGGATGTCGGCCGGGATGGACCCCACGAGCGGCCCGGGATCGAAGAACACCACGGTGTCATGGCCGAGCCGCCCGAGCCAGCCATACAGCGCATCGGTGTTGCTGGGGTGCAGCAGCCCATAGCCCGACAGGTAGACGGCGTCAGGCGACGCGGGGGTCAGCCCGGCCAGGTCCTTGGCGGTCAGCGCCGCCTCTGCGCCCTGGCTGGTCAGGAACGTCCGCTCACCGTCAGAGTCCACGACGACGATCACGAACCCGGTGTCCAGGTCGGCCTTCGGCGGCTGGAGGACCTCGATGCCCGCCTGCGCCAGACCCGCGCGGGCCAGGGCGCCGAACGGCCCGCTGCCGTGCGCGCCGGCGTAGGCCACCCGCAGCCCTTGCCGGGCGGCGGCCACCATCACGTTGAAGCCACCGCCGGGGGTCGTTTGCGTACGGCCGGCCAGCACGTCGCCGCCGCGTTCGGGCAGCGCGGGCACCTCGAGCACCACGTCGACGACGACATTGCCGAGGTGCAGCAGCCGGTCGAACGGGCCCGTCATCGAGCCCGCCTGCGCAGCGCCAGCAGATCCCGCGCCATCTCGTCCAGCCGCAGGCCGTTGACCCGCGCGACCATGCCACGCGCGCTGCGCGGGAACGCGTCCACCCCATGACAGGCGCCGCCGATCGCACCGGCGATCGCCGCGATGGTGTCGCAGTCGCCGCCGAGTGAGGCAGCGATCCGGCACGCCAACCACGGGTCGTCCGGGGCGGCGGCCAGCACCGCGAAGGCGGCCGGGACCGATTCCTGCGCGGCCAGGCTGGTCCCGACCAGCGAGTACACGATCGCGATCACGGTGTCCGGGTCGCGCCCGGCGGCCAGGCCGGTCGCCCAGGTGATCCGCGCTGCCACGTCGGCGGCGGCGACCCAGTGGCCGCGCCCGGCCGCCAGCGCCGCGGCATCGACGGCGACCCGGGTGACCTCGGGCACCGAGGCACCGTCCACGCCCGCGCTGACCGCCGCCGCGACAGCCGCCGCGCCGGCCAGAGCGACCCCCGTGTTGTGTGTCACCCGGCTGGCCTCGACCACCCGGTCCACCAGGCGGTCGAGGTCCGACCAGGGCGTGGCGATGCCGACCGGCGTGATCCGCATCGCCGCGCCGTTCGTGACGCTGAGCCGGCCCGCCTCATCGACATCCGCTCCGGCCAGCAGCGCCGCCAGCGCCCGCTTCGTGGAGGGCCCCAGCAGGTCCAGCGAGCCGCGGGCCCGCATCGACTCCTCCCACGCGAGCAGCCGCCGGACCAGTTCGGCCGCGTCCACCACGCCGCCGCCCTCGACCAGGAGTGTGGCCAGCAGCATGGCCTGCTCGGTGTCGTCGGTGACGGCTCCGGCGGGCAATCCGGCCGCGAGCGGATGGTCGGGCGGACCCGGCTCGAACCTGGTCAGCAGCCTGCCGTACCGGGCCACGACCTCGGCCCGCGGCAGCGACTGCGTCGGCATGCCGAGCGCGTCGCCGACCGCCAGCCCGTACAGGGCACCGGCCGCACGCGCCTGCCCCGCACTCATCGGCCCAGGATGTCGGCCAGGCTGACCACCTCGATCAGCGGGCCGTAGAGCCGCATGATGTCCAGCGCCTGGCCGTGGCTGACGTCGTTGACGCCGGCGCACGCGTCCGCGACGACCTGGACCTCGGCACCCGCGTCCGCCGCCGCCAGCGCGGTGGACAGCACGCAGCAGTCGGTCGACACGCCCGCCAGCACGAGCCGCCCGCCGTCACCGACCCGCGTGGACAGTTCCGGCTTCCATTTACCGAACGTAACGGCATCCAGCGTCTCCCCCCGGTCGGCTGCGAAGTCGTCGACGAGCTCGTAGATCCGCGCGTCAGGTGGCTGCAGCGCGAACGGCCACAGGTCGTAGTAGCGCTGCCACACGCCCGCGGGAACCGGCGGCGCGATGAACCTGGTGAAGGTGACCCTGGGCCGGAACGCCCCGACCAGTTCGCGGACCGGGCCGACGATCTCGCCGAACCGCGGGGCCAGCCAGGCGCTGCCGGTCTCGGCGAACACCCGCTGCATGTCGATGACCGCCAGCCACCCCTCCGGCTCGCTCATGCTGTGTTCCCCGCTCGCCTGCGGGGCCCCACCCACCTCCCCGTCCCTCTTCACTGCGCCGCTTCCCTCGTCGCTCGGTCGCAAGCTCCCTCGCTCCTCAGTCCAGGCAACGCCGCGCCCCTCCGGCTCGCTCATGCTGTATCTCCCGCTCGCCTCCGGGGCGCTATGAGGCGCCGCCTTCCCTCGTCGCTCGGTCGCAAGCTCCCTCGCTCCTCAGTCCAGGCAACGCCGCGCCCCTCCGGCTCGCTCATGCTGTGTCTCCCGCTCGGTCAGGCTTGGGGTCTCCCGCTCGGTCAGGCTTGGGCTGTGGCCGCGGGCGAGGCCAGCACCGGGGCCGACTCCTGGGCCCGCACCGCCGCGTGGCCGAACGTCCAGGTCACGACCAAACCGATGGCCAGGGCCACCAGCACGCCGAGGTTGGCGAAGGCCCAGGCGCCGGTCTTCCCGCCGAGCCCCAACGGCTGTAGCAGGTAACCCTGCCACTTAAGCCAGCTCGCATTGCTGTTGGTGACCAGGCCCCAGCCCACGACGGTGCTGACGACGATGACAGCCAGCGGAAGGAGCCGGATATCGCCGTAACGTCCGGTCCGCTGATAGAGGTCTGGCTCGGCGTAGTCCTTGCGGCGCAACGCGATGTCGGCCAGCATGACGCCGCACCAGGCGGCGATCGGAACGCCCAGCGTGATCAGGAATCCCTCGAACTGGATGAGGAAGTTCTTGGCGATGAACACGACATAGATCGTTCCCAGCACCATGACGGTGCCGTCGATGAGTGCGGCGACGTACCGGGGCGTCCGCAGGCCAAGGGTCAGCAGCGCCAGGCCGGAAGAGTAGATGTCCAGCACTGACCCGCCGACCAGCCCGAGCACCGCGACGATCGCGAACGGCACGAGGTACCAGGTGGGCAGCAGCGTCGTCAGCGCGCCAATCGGGTCGGCGGCGATCGCGCTGCTCAGCTTGGCCGAGGAACCGGCCAGCAGCAGGCCGAAGAGGAGCAGGAAGATCGGCGCCACCGCGGATCCGAACGTGGTCCAGCCGATCACGCCCCGGCCCGACGAACGCCGCGGCAGGTACCGCGAGTAGTCCGCGGCGGCGTTCACCCAGCCGAGCCCGAAGCCGGTCATCGTGAACACCAGGGCCCCGATGACCTTCTGCGTGGACCCTCCGGGAATCGCCGTTACGGTGTGCCAGTGGATCTTGTCGGCGACGAGCGCGATGAAGCCTACGGTCAGCACCGCGGTGACCACGGTGATGACGGTCTGCATCCGCATGATCAGGTCGAAGCCCATGACGCCGCCGATCACGGTCAGCGCGCTCACGACGATCAGCGCGATGACCTTGGTGACGGTGCCGCCGCCCCACCCCAGGCGGTCGAACACCGTCGCGGTCGCCAGGGTCGCCAGGATGATCAGCACCGTCTCCCAGCCGACCGTGAGCAGCCAGGAGATCGCGGCGGGCAGCTTCTGGCCGCGCACGCCGAAGGCGGCCCGGCTGAGCACCATGGTGGGCGCCGACCCGCGCTTGCCGGCCACCGCGATGAACCCGCAGAGCAGGAAGGAGACGACGATGCCGACCAGCCCGGCCGCGACCGCCTGCCAGAACGAGATGCCGAAGCCCAGCTCGAACGCCCCGTAGCTGATACCGAGGACCGAGACGTTGGCCGCGAACCACGGCCAGAACAGGTCGCGCGGGTGACCCTTCCGCTCGGCGTCGGTGATCACATTGATCCCGTTCATCTCGATCTGCAACGGACGCAGTTCCGCGGTGCCGACCGAGGTGCTGCCTTCTGCGCGGTGATAGTCAGCCATGGCTAAGCCCCTTCATACGGGTGATGCCTGGGCGGGTCGTTAGGTAGCGAAAAGGCGCGGGATCTTCTGCGGCGCAGGGCCAGCGCGGTGAGCAGCGCCGCGCCGAGCAGGGCCGCCGCCGCTCCTGCTGCCGCCCGTTTCGCCGCCGGGCCTGGCCACCTGGTGACAGCGGCCGCGCCGGCCCCCGCCTGGCTGGCCAGCAACTGCTCGACGTTGCCCGCGAACTGCTCCATCAGGCGCTGGCCCACCGGGCCGATGGCCCCCGGGGCGTACCGGGCGACGTCGCCGCGAATCAGCAGATCGGCGCTGATCAGCACGCGTGCGGTGGCGCCGTGCGGCTCGACGCGGACCGCGACATGCGCGTCGGCGCTGCCATGGCCGGCCCGTTCGCGCCCGGATGCGCGCAGGGTCACCGTTCCAGCCTCGCGGTCGGCCGCGTCCAGCTTGACCGTGCCCGCGTACACGGCATCGATCGGGCCGATCCTGAGTTCGATCTGGCCCGCGTAGGTGCCGTCGGCCACCTCGCCGATCAGCCGGCTGCCGGGCAGGCACGCGGCTACCTTCCCGGCGTCCAGCAAAGCATCGAACACCTCCGGGGCCGGACGGCCGATCCGGACCGCGCTGGTGAGCTCCACACCCACTGCCTATCTGTCCATGATCGCTTTGCGCTGCGCCCCGTCCACCGGGATGTGGGCGCCGTTGATGAAGCTGGCACGGGGCGAGGCCAGGAAGGTGACCAGCGCGGCGACCTCCTCAGGTTCGCAGATCCGGCCCACCGGGATCGAGGCCTCGGCCAGCTCGTGCGCCCGCTCCTGAGTGACGCCCTTGTCGCGGGCGAAGGCCTTCTCCAGCGTGTCCCACCGGTCGGTGTTCACCGGGCCCGGGTTGACAGTGTTGATCCGCACGCCGTAGCGGCCGTACTGCTCGGCCACCGAGGAGGCGAAGTTGATGTCGGCCGCGTTCGCCACCCCGGCCGTCATCTCCCAGTAGCTCGGCTTCAGGCCGTCGTTGCCCACGACAAGCACGATCGAGCCCGCGCCCCGTTCACGCATATGCCCGATTACCGCGCGCACCGACCGGACGTAGCCCATGAACTTCAGGTTCAGGCTCATCATCCACTGCTCTTCGGTCAAGTCCTCCAGCAGGCCGCCGGGCGAGCTGCCGGCGCAGGTGACCAGGATGTCGATCGCGCCGAACCGGTCCAGAACGGCATCCACGCAGCGCTGGACATCCTCCGTGACGCTCATGTCGCCGGCCAGCGGCACGATCACCCGCCCCGTGGCGGCCGCGATCTCCTTGGCGGTGACCTCCAGCGGCTCCGTGGTGCGCGCGGTGATGGCGACATCGGCGCCCTCGCGCGCGAGATGCTCGGCGACGTGGCGGCCGATGCCCTTGCTGGCGCCCGTGACGAGGGCCACTTTCCCGTCCAGCTGCAGATCCACCGCGTGCCCCTTCCGCCCTGTGCTGGATATTACGGGCCTGGATGGTACGTGTGCAGGATGGTATACCAAATATCAACCAGGTGGAAGAGTGCCGGTCCGGCACTGAATCACCCTGTTTCGTCCGGCCCCTACAGCGTGGGCAGCCAGGGACTGGCGCCGCGCACTGGTCGGGGACCGGGCGGGGACCAGCCGCTCACCGGCCGGGTCCGGTCAGCTGGGCTACGCATCCGGCGCCAATTGATTATTGGTAATCGTTTTCCACAGCCAGCGCGGCGCGGTCAGCCTTGCCGAGGTGATTGCGCGGCACGGCCGCGATCTCGAAGACCCGTTTCGGGCACTTGTACCCAGCGAGGACCGCCCGCGTGTGGGCCATCAGCCCGTCCTCGTCGAAACGGCACCCGGGACGGGTCGCCACCCAGGCGGTCACCCGCTCGCCCCACCGCGCGTCCGGGACTCCGGCCACCACGGCCTCGGCCACCGACGGATGGCTCTCCAGTGCGATCTCGACCTCGCGGGGATAGACGTTCAGCCCGCCGGTGATGATGAGTTCCTTGATGCGGCCGCGGATGACCAGGTGCCCGGTGGCCTGATCGACGCGGCCGATGTCGCCGGTGCGGAACCAGCCGTCCTCGGTGAAGGCCGCCTCGGTCGCGGCCGGGTCACGCCAGTAGCCGCTGAAGATCTGAGGACCGCGCACCTGGATCTCGCCGTCCGTCCCATCAGGCGCCTCGTTCCCGCGTGACCAGATCCGGGTCAGCACGCCGGGCAGCGGCACGCCGACGGTGTCGCCTCGCGGGCCGCCGCGGGGATTGGAGACGTCGAGGCCGGATTCGGTGGTTCCGTAGCGGATCAGCGGTAGCCGGCCGAGCAGTTCTGGTAGCTGCGCGGCCAGCGCCGGGCTCAGTGGCGCCGAGCCGCACACGGCCAGCCGGAGACCGCCCATCGCCGGGTGGTCCGGCCCTGCGGCGTCCAGCAGCGCCCGGTAGATGGTGGGCACGGCGAACAGCACGGTGGCGCCGCTCGCCCGCACAATGTCGATCAGGTCGGCGGCATCGAACCTCGACCGGATGTGCGCCGTGCCGCCGGCGATGAGCGTGGCGTGGACGCCCCCCAGGCCGTGCTGATGGAACAGCGGCAGCGCATGCACGAGCACGTCATCGGCGCTCCACCCCCAAGCCACCATGGCCGAACGGATCGATACCGCCAGCTGCCGATGCGACAGCGGCACGCCCTTGGGCCGGCCGGTCGTGCCCGAGGTGTACGCGAGCACCGCGGTGTCCTGCGGCCGCGGGCGGACCATCCGGCCCGGGTCACCGCCTGCCTGCGGCGGAAGGTCCGCGACGTCGATCGTTACCGGCGGATCGGCCAGTTCCGCCAGCCGCCGCGCCGGACCGGGGTCAGCGAAGGCGACCGCGGCACCGGAATCGGACACCAGGTGCCCGAGTTCGGCGGCGGTGTACGCCGGGTTGGCGAGCACGACGACGGCACCCGCCCGGAGCGCGCCGAGGTAACAGCGTAGGAACCCGGGGCTCGACGCCGCGGCGAGCAGCACCCGGTCGCCAGGTTCCAGCCGCCGGGCCAGCCAGCCGGCCACCTGGGTCGCGCCGGCGTCCAGTTCGGCGTGCGTCGTGGGCTGGCCGTCGACCGTCACCGCAATCCGGTCAGGAACGCGCGCCGCTGAGGCCGCGGCCAGTTCGGGAATCGTGGCGCCGCCGAGCCGCTCGACCAGCGCGTCCAGGTCGCCATCGGATGCGGCGTCGAGGCGGCTTGTCCCGCCGCAGGTGTCCGCGCCGCGGGCGAGATGCGCCCGCCAACCCGCCCGGCTCCAGTCCTCAGCGCTGGACGGCCCGCCACTAGCGATTGTCACTGGAGTGGGTAGCCCGGTTTGCGGACGGAACATATCGCGCCAGCATCGCGGCCGCAGCAGCTAGCGTCCACGAACCAACACCCACCGCCGCTGCCGACGGCCCGCCGCTCATTCGGGACTCGAAGGGAGCGGATGCGCCCACGCTGCGCGGTTGGCGTCACGCTCGGCGTGCAGCCGGTTGAGCAGGCCGCCGGCCGACGTCACCATCTTGACCTTCGCCAGCGAGCCCGGCGAGCGGGCCAGCAGCGTTTCGGCGAGCGCGACCGCGACCTGCTCCGGCTCGTCGTCGACCTGATGCAGCAGGCCGAGCCGGAGCGCCTCGGTGGCCCCGACCCAGCGGCCGGTCATCGTCAGCTCCATCGCGGCGCCGCGGCCGACAAGGTCAGGCAGCAGCCACGCGCCGACCGAGAGCTCCCGGCCGGGCGGCCCCGCCCAGCACAACCTCGCCGCCGGGCCCGCGATGCGCAGATCGGCCGCCGTGGCCAGCTGGGCGCCGCCGCCGACGGCAGCTCCGCTGACCACCGCGATCACTGGACCGGGCCGGGTGATCATGACCTCGTAGCACTGATACAGCAGGTCCGACACCTCCGACCGCTGCGCGTCCGAGATGACCAGGTCAGCACCGGCGCAGAAGGCCCGAGGATCGGAGCTGCCGAGGAGCACCAGAGCCTCGGGCTCGGCGCCGAAGGCCTCCAGGAGGGCGCGGACCATGCCAGGATCCAGCGCGTTGCGCCGATCCGGGCGGGAGAGCAGCAGCCGGAGGTAGCCGGCCGCGCTGCGCTCCACCACGACGTGCGGATGCGGCATGCACAGCTCCATAAGCAGGGCACCGGTCCATCAGAAGGCCACCGGTCCATCAGAGGGCCACAGGCCACGTCTCGTGACATATGGTATACCAAATCGAGGAACTGCCCATGTGACGGGCGCCGCGACGCACAGCACCGAGACGCGCACCACGGAAACGTGCAGAACGGAAGCGCGCAGCACGGAAACGTGCAGCACGGAAACGTGCCGGACCGAGAGGATGCCGGTGAAGCCAGCCCCCTTCACCTATCACCGCACTCGCGATGTCGCGGAGACTGTTTCCCTGCTCGCTGAACTCGGCGACGAGGCGAAGATCCTGGCGGGCGGGCAGAGCCTGGTCCCGATGATGAATTTCCGGCTCGCCCGGCCCAGCGCGCTGGTCGACGTGACCCGAATCCCTGGCCTGGACTACCTGCGTGCTGGCGGCGATGGCCTGCACGTTGGTGCCCTGACCCGGCACCGCAGCGTAGAGATCACCCGCGACCCCGCGGTGCTGGCCGGCTTCGCCGTCCTGCCACGATCGGCCCGGTGGATCGGGCATTATCCGATCCGGGCCCGCGGTACGTTCGGCGGCAGCATCGCGCACGCTGACCCGGCCGCCGAGTGGTGCCTGCTGGCGGTGCTGCTCGACGCGAACGTCGTTCTGCGCGGCCCGGCTGGCCAGCGGGTGGTCCCGGCCGTGGAGTTCTTCGAGGGTTTCTACACCACCGTGGCGCAGCCGGACGAGATGATCACTGAGATCTGGTTTCCGCGGCCGGTGACCCGCGCCGTGCTCACCGAGTTCTCCCAGCGCCAGGGCGATTTCGCGGTGGTCGCGGCCGCCGTGTCAGCCGACCTCGCCGATGGCGTGTGCCGATCGGCCCGGGTGGTGCTGGGTGGCGTCGGCCCGCTGCCCTTCATCGTGGACACCGGGACCCTGGCCGGGCAGCCGGCCGTGGCGGACACCTGGCGTGCCGCGGGTGAACTGGCCGCGGCCCAGATCGACCCGCCCGCTGACGGGCACGGCAGCGGCGAATACCGCAAGAGGCTGGCGGCGACCCTGGTGTCGCGGGCGCTGGCCGAGGCGAGCGAGTTGACTGGTCCGACGACCCGGGGCGGGCGGTGACGAGCGGTGAGCGGTGCGAAGCTCTTCCATGATCGGCATCCCTTGGGCCGGCCCGGGCCGTGGCCATCAGGCGAGTACCAGACAAGGCGCAGGTGCCGGGCATGACGCGGCTGACTGACGTCCGAGGAGCCGGACCTGGGCGCGAGGCCGAGCCACGGTCTGCTGCCGAGCGGTGGGTGGGGAAGGCGGTGCCGCGCAAGGAGGACCGGCGGATGCTGCTCGGCCGGGGCCGGTTCACCGGCGACCTGGCCAGGACGGGGACCTGGCATGCGGCGTTCGCCCGCAGCCCGTTCGCGGCGGCCCAGGTCGATGCCATCGACTTGTCAGCTGCACTCACCATGCCCGGGGTGCGGGCCGCGTTCACGGCAGCGGAACTCGGGCATCCCTATCTCCTGGCCATCCTGGAGCGCGCGGAGTTCACGGCGACCAGGATGCCGCTGCTGGCCGGCGATCAGGTCCGTTACGTGGGCGAGCCGGTGGCGGTGGTCATCGCCGACGACCCGTACATCGCGGAGGACGCCGCCGAGGTCGTGGAGGTCGAGTGGACGCCCCTGCCGGCCATCGCCGGCCTCGACGCGGCCCGCGCGGCCGATGCCCGCCAGGTGCACCGGGAACTGGCCGGCAACTGCCTGGTGGACCTGATCATGTTCGACGACAACCGGCTGGAGGAGATCTTCGCCACGGCGCCGGTAGTCGTCGAAGGCGTGTTCACCAGCGCACGGGTGGCCGCCCTGCCGATGGAGGGCCGGGCGTGCCTGGCCGACTGGGATGACCGGGACGAGCAGCTGGTCATTCACGTCTCCACCCAGGTGCCGCACCAGGTCCGGTCGGGCATCGCGCAGGCTCTCGGCGTCCCCGAGAGCGGCGTGCGGGTCATCGCGCCGGACGTCGGCGGCGGCTTCGGGCTGAAATGCGTGGTCGGCCGGGAGGAGGTGGTGGTCGCCGGGGCCGCGATGCGGCTGCGGCGGCCCGTGGCCTGGACCGAGGACCGCCAGGAGAACCTGACTGCCTCGTTCCACGGTCATGAGCAGCGGTATGACGTGCGTGCCGCATTCGACGCCGGGGGCCGCATCCTCGGGCTCGCCGCCGAGATCGACTGTGACGTCGGTGCTTATTCGGCGTTCCCGTTCACCTGCGCGGTGGAGCCGCTGATGGCGGCCACCGAGCTGCCCGGCGTGTACAAAGTGCCGGCCTACCGGGCCCGTGGCCGGGGCATCGCCAGCAACAAGGCACCGACCGCCCCCTACCGGGGGGTGTCCCGGCCGCAGATCGTGCTGGTCATGGAGCAGCTGATGGAGCGGGCCGCCCGCCGGCTCGGCATGGACCCGCTGCAGGTGCGCAGGATCAACCTGATCGGGCCGGGCGAGTTCCCCTATACCGGCGTCACCGGCGTCAGCTACGACGAGGGCAGCTACCGCGAGTCTCTGGACCTGGCCGAGCAGCGGGTGACCGCCGGCGGCTGGCCCGCCGAGCGCGACCGGCTCCGCCAAGCCGGGCTGCGCGCCGGGATCGGCTACTCCTGCTTCTCCGAGCGCACCGCCTACGGCACCCCGACCATGTCGCAGCGGCGGATGCGGATGACCCCGGGGTATGACACGGCGCAAGTAAGGATGGATCCGTCCGGCGAAGTCATCGTGACCACCGGCACCTGCGGGCACGGCCAGGGGCACGAAACGACGTTCGCCCAGATCGTCGCCGACCGGCTGGGGCTCCATCCGGGTCAGGTCCGGCTGCGGCAAGGGGACACCGACCTGTCCTCCTACGGCTGGGGCACCTTCGGCAGCCGCTCGATCGTGATCGGCGGCGGTGCCGCCGGGCGGGCCGCGGAGCAAGTCGCCGGCCAGCTGCGGCAGGTCGCGGCGCACCTGCTGGAAGCCAGCGCCGCGGACATCGAGCTCACCGGCGGCTCGGCGCGGATCCGGGGGGACGCGGGCGCGGCCGTGCCGATCAGCGAACTCGCCCGGGTGGTCTACTTCCAGGCCCACACTCTTCCTGAGCCCCTCCGCTACGGGCTGGAGGCGCGGGAGTCGTTCGACCCACCAGGCACGTTCTCCAATTCCTGTCATGCCGTCCTGGTCGCGATCGACCCGGGCACCTGCGAGATCCGGCTCCGCCGGTACCTGGTCGTGGAGGACTGCGGCGTGGTGATCAACCCGCTGGTAGTCGAGGGGCAGGTACGCGGCGGCGTCACCCAGGGAGTCGCCGCCGCCCTGTTCGAGCGGATCCGCTACGACAGCGACGGGCAGCCCGGCAGCGCCACCCTGATGGACTACCTGGCCCCCACGGCGGCGGAGATCTGCCCCATCGACATCGTGCACCTGGAGACCCCGTCGGCGCACAGCGAGACCGGCGCCAAGGGAATGGGCGAGGGCGGCACGATCGGCGCCCCGGCCGCGGTGCTCAGCGCGATCAACGACGCGCTGTCCGACACGCCGGTCTGCTTCGGCCACATCCCGGTGCTGCCCGAGGACCTGCACGCCGCGCTCACCAGGGAAGGCGCCGCATGAAGGACATCCACCTGATCCGGCTGCGGGTCAACGACCGCGAGCATGAGCTCGCGGTGGAGTCACGGCGGACGCTCGCCGACATGCTCCGGCACGACCTCGGCTACACCGGCACGCACCTGGGCTGTGAGCACGGCATCTGCGGTGCGTGCACGGTGCTGGTCGACGGCTCCCCGGCCCGCGCCTGCCTGATGTTCGGCGTGCAGGCCGACGGCCGCGAGATCCGCACCGTCGAGGGGCTGGCCGACGGTGAGCAGCTGTCGGACCTGCAGCAGGCGTTCAGCGATCATCACGGGCTGCAGTGCGGATTCTGCACGCCGGGCTTCCTCATGCTGGCCGAGGCATACCTGTCCGACACGGCGTCCGACGGCACCGATCCCACCGAAGCGCAGGTGCGCGAGCTCGTCGCCTCGAACCTGTGCCGGTGCACCGGCTACCAGGGAATCATCGAGGCCGTGCTGGCCACCGCCCGGTCGCGCCGCTCGGCAGGCGCGCCATGACTGGGGCCGGCCGGGAGCGCGCACCAGCGATCGGCGCCCGGCTGCCGCGCAAAGAGGACCCGCGGCTGCTGCGCGGGCTCGGCCGGTTTGGCGACGACTTCACCGCCCGTGGCCAGCTCTGGGCGCGGATGGTCCGTTCCCCCGTCGCTCACGGCCGGATCCGGTCGGTGGACACGACGCGGGCCCGCCGCGCCGCCGGCGTGGTCACTGCAGTGACGGCGGCCAGCTTGCCGGCTGGGCTCGCGATACCGGTGCGCTTGAAAGTCCAGGACATTGACCTCAACGATTACCTCCAGCCGATCCTCGCGACCAACCGTGTGCGGTATGTCGGCGAACCGCTCGCCGTGGTGCTGGCCGAGGATCCCTACCTGGCCGAGGACGCCGCCGAACTGGTGGACGTCGACATCGACGAGGCGCCCGCGGTCCTCGACGCCGCCGCGGCGGCGGCACCCGGCTCGGACAGGCTGTTCGCGTCGGGCAATGTCGCGGCCGACTTCACGCTCGGCTACGGCGACGTCGAAACGGCGTTCGCCCAGGCGGCGCGGGTTGTGCAGATCGACGTCGAGATCGGCCGGCACAGCGGGGTGCCACTGGAGCCGCGCACCCTGCTGGCCGATGTCGACCCGCTGACCGGCGCGCTGTCCCTCTTCGGCATGACCAAGGTCCCGGTGTTCAACCGGGACGTGCTCGCGTCGCTGCTCGGCATCGACGAGACCCTGATCCACGTGCACGCCGTGGACGCGGGCGGCGGGTTCGGGGTGCGCGGCGAGTTCTACCCGGAGGACTTCCTGGTGCCCTGGCTGGCCCACGTGCTGCGGCGACCCGTCAAGTGGGTGGAGGACCGCGCCGAGCACCTGGTCGCGGCGAACCACTCCCGGCAGCAGTCGCACCGCATCGCGGCGGCCTTCGACTCCGAGGGCCGGATCACCGGCCTGCGGGACGAGGTCGTGCACGACAACGGCGCCTACTGCCGCACCCACGGGATCTTGGTACCGGAGCTGACCGTGGCGATGCTGCCCGGCCCCTACCGGATCCCCGCCTACCACGGCCGGATCCAGGTTGTGCTCACCAATAAGACGCCATGCGGCACCTACCGGGCACCCGGCCGGTTCGAGGGAACCACGGCGCGGGAGCAACTGCTCGACGTCGCCGCCGACCAGCTCGGAATGGACCGCGTCGAACTGCGACAGCGTAACCTGCTCGCCCCCCGCGAGCTGCCCTGCCAGCGCCCGATGAGCACCCTCGGCACCGACGTCGTGCTTGACGCCGGGGACTACCCGGCGCTGCTGGCGGCCGCCGTGGCCGAAGCGGCCCGGCTCGGTTATCCGGCCGAGGTGGGGCGGGGCAGGCAGGCGGGCCGGCTACGCGGGCTCGGTCTCGCCGCCTTCCTGGAGAAGAGCGGCCTGGGCCCGCAGGAGACCGCGGACGTGATGGTCAGCAACACCGGCGCGGTGCATGTGTTCTCCGGCGGAACGTCGCTGGGCCAGGGCATCGAGACGGCGCTCGCGCAGATCGCCGCCGATGCCCTGGGCGTCGACCCGGCTGCCGTGAGCGTCGTCAACGGCGACACGAACCTGCAGCCGTTCGGCGGCGGATCCTGGGCGTCCCGCTCCACCGTGGTGGCGGGCAGCGCGGTCCACGCCGCGGCCTCGGCGGTCCGGCTCCGCGCGGCACAGATCGCCGCCCGGATACTCGAAGCATCAGAGGACGATCTGGCCGAAGGCGATCGAGCCGAAGGCGATCGGGGTGAGCGCGGCGGCGGCTTCCACATCCGGGGGGATCCCACGGCAGCCGTCTCGCTCGCCGAGATCGCCCGCGCCACGGCACCCGCCAGCCGGTACCTGCTGCCCGGCGAGCCGGCCGGGTTGTCCGCGCGCCGGCGCTTCGAGGTGGCGCACATGACCTATCCGTACGGCGTGCACGTCGCGGTCGTCGAGGTCGATCCCGGCACCGGCCAGGTGCAGGTCCTGCGCTACCTGGTGGCCTACGAAGTGGGGCGGGCGATCAACCCGATGATGGTCGAGGGCCAGCTACGCGGCGGGGCCGCGCAGGGAATCGGCGGGGCGCTGCTCGAGGAGTTCTGCTATGACGAGGCCGGGCAACCGCAATCGGCCACGTTCATGGACTACCGGATGCCGACGGCTGCCGAAGTGCCGCCCATCGACATCCTGGTGGAGCAGCAGGCGCCCGCGCCGGGCAACCCGCTAGGCGTGAAGGGCGCGGGTGAGGGAGGGGTGAGCGCCGCCGGAGCCGCTGTCGCCAGCGCGGTGCGCGATGCGCTCGGCCTAGCCGACAGCGTCGGCCGGCTGCCGCTGACCCCGGCCCGTGTCCGGGCCCTGGCCGGGTCCTCGTCCAGGGCGGCAGACGACCCCGGGGGGCGTCCCGAGTTCCTTGGCGCGCTCGGACACATGGCGGAAGCTGGCCCAGGCTTGACCAGCGGGCGGCCGGCCGCCACACCGGCAACCACTGACCACTAGCGCGGGAGGCATCACGTGCAACCTGCCCCGACAGGGCAAGCACCGGCAGCAGAGCACGCACCGGCAGCCCCAGAAACAACTGCGTTCCCGGCAGACCCGGAAGCAACTGCACCCCCGGCAGCTCCAATAACGGCACCGCCGACAGCCCCAGCAACAACAGCACCCCCAGCAGCCCCTGCGGCCGCCAGCCTGGGTCCGGTGAATGTGCCATTGCGTGGGTCAGAACCCGTGCCAAGCCACATTCATCGGGTTGCGAGCCAGGCGGGGGCCGCGGCCCCGGGTGGCGGTGGCCTGGGCTACGTCAGCAAGACGGACATGGTGGCCGCGCTCATCCGCGAACTGATCATCACGGGCGAGCTGGCCGCCGGCGAGCAGTTGCGGCAGCGGGACCTGGCCCAGCGATTCCAGGTCAGCCAGACGCCGGTGCGGGAAGCGCTGCGGCGGCTCGAGTCCGAAGGGCTGGTCATTGGCGACACGCACCGCGGGTTCACCGTTGTCGAGCCGGAAGCTGGCCGGATCGAGGAGAACTTCCAGATCCGGGCCGCTCTGGAATCCCTGGGCGCCTCACTGGCTGCCCCTAAGATCGACGCGGCCGGGATCGCCCGCCTGAAGGACCTGAATGAGCAGATGCGCGGGTGCGGCGATGACGACCCGCGCTACGCGGACCTCAACCGGGAGTTTCACTTCACGCTGTATGAGTACGCCCGCAGCCCGCTGCTGCTGTCGCTGATGCGGCTGCTGTGGGCATCGCTGCACCCCGGTCCGAAGGTCGCCCGCACGCACGCCGAGTCCGCACGCCAGCACGACGCGATCCTCGACGCGCTCCGCGCCGGGGACGGGGCGGCAGCCGCCGCGGGAACCTATCAGCACATCATGGGCGTGGAGCACGTCACCGACTGAACGCTAACCACTGTCCAGGCGGCTAGCCCGCGGCCGGGACCGTCCGGGCGGCCTCGGCGGCCGGCCGGCCCGCCATCTTCGATCCGGGAGGCCGTCCATGCCTACGATCACCACCGACGACGGCGTCGCGCTGCACGTCGAAAGCACGGGGAGCGGCCAGCCGCTGCTGTTCATCCATGAGTTCGCGGGCGATCACCGCAGCTGGGAGCCGCAGGTCAGGTTCTTCTCCGGCAGCTACCAGTGCATCACCTATGCCGCGCGCGGGTACCCGCCGTCAGACGTCCCCAGCGATCCGGCCGCCTACTCTCAGCGGCGAGCGGCCGCCGACGCGATCGCCGTCCTCGACGGGCTCGGCCTACCCGACGCACACGTCGTGGGCCTTTCGATGGGCGGATTCACCGCGCTGCACCTGGCGCTGGGCTACCCGGGTCGCGTTATGTCAATGGTGGTAGCCGGTGCTGGCTACGGCGCGCAGCCGGAACGGAAGGCGGCCTTCCGAGCGGAATCCGAAGCCATCGCGTCCGCGTTCGAGACCGAGGGGGCCAGCCGGGTCGCGCAGCGGTACGCGGCCGGCCCCGCGCGGGTGCAGTTCCAGAACAAGAACCCGCGCGGCTGGGCGGAGTTCGCGGCCGCGCTTGGCGAGCACTCGTCGCTCGGCGCCGCACTGACCATGCGCGGCGTTCAGTCAGCCCGGCCGTCCCTGTATGCGCTGCAGGAGGAACTCGCGCGGGTACGGGTCCCCGCCCTGATCATGGTCGGAGACGAGGACGAAGGGTGCCTGGAGACCGCGCTCATGCTCAAGCGAGCCATCGCATCGTCAGGCCTGACGATCCTGCCCCAGACCGGCCACACCGCCAACCTGGAAGAGCCTGATGTGTTCAACGCCGCCGTGGACCGGTTCCTCGCCGCGGTTGGCCGGGGCGCCTGGCGGTGCCGCGACCCACGGTCGCTGTCCGCGTCGACGACCGGGATGACGTGGCCACCGCCGTGACGGCTCAGACGATCCATGCGGGTGCAAGCATGTGGGTGGCCGTGTAACCATGGGCAGGTGAACGATAGCCCGGAGGTCGTCGACGACCTGGCCGGCTCCCGCTTCGTGGTTGAAGTGGATGGCCAGGTCGCGGAACTCTTGTATCAGCTGGACGGCGACCGGCTGGTACTGCTTCACACCGGCGTGCCGATGGAGTTGGAAGGGCGCGGAATCGGCAGCAGGCTGGTGGCCGCCGCGTTCGACGAGGCGGAGCGCCGGGGCCTGACCGTTGTGCCGCTGTGCCCGTTCGTCCGGGACTGGCTGAAGCGTCACCCGGATGCCGCCGCCACCGTGCCGATCGCAGGCCACAAGGCGCCGCGCGCCCAGCGCTAGCGGCCCGTGTAGGGCCCCGCACCGACCACTAGTGTGGTGCTGGCGGTGGTCAGAACCGCATGGGATGGGAGCCTGATGAGCGCCTTGCCCGCGACCTGGCATACCGGCTCTGCGTGGCCGGAGTTGCCCTACGATTCCTGGCGCGACACGAAGACCACCCTGCACATGTTCGCCCAGGTGCTGGGCAAGCTCCGGCTGGTCCTGTCACCGCATGAGCCCGAGTGGATGCATGTTCCGCTGTATGTCACGGCCAGCGGCCTGACCACGGAGCCGATGCCCTACCGCGACCGGGTCATCCAGGCCGACCTTGACCTGGTCGATCATCGCTGCAGCCTGCACGACGGCGATGGGGTCATGCTGGGATTCCCGCTGCCCGGCCGCAGCGTCGCCGACTTCTACGCCGACGTGCTTGGCGCGTTGCGCTCACTACGTGTCGAGGTGGAGATCAACCCCAAGCCGCAGGAGGTGCCCGACGCGGTGCCGTTCCCTGAGGACGGCCGCAACAGCTACGACCCGCACTGGGTCCGGCGCTTCCATCACGCGCTGATCAGCGTCGACCAGGTGTTCACCCAGTTCCGCGCCGGGTTTCGCGGACGGCACAGCCGGGTGCACTTCTTCTGGGGCAGTTTCGACCTCTCCTATGCCCGTTTCTCCGGCCGGAACATCGACCCGCCACCGGGCGCCGGGGTGATCAGCCGAGAGGCGATGGACGCCGAGCAGTTCTGCTGCGGGTTCTGGCCAGGCGACCACCGTTACCCACGACCTGCGTTCTTCAGTTACGCCTACCCGCAGCCCGACGGCTTCAAAGACGCCACGGTGCGGCCCGCCGGCGCGGCATGGCACGAGATGGGCGAGTTCATCCTGCCCTACGACGCGATCCGCGGCCTGGCCGACCCGGCACAGGGATTGCTCGAGTTCCTGGGCAGCAGCTACCAGGCTGGCGTCAGCCTCGCCGGGTGGCATCAAGGGTGAGTACCGGCCCGGCCGGGCCGTATCCCGTTCGGGACGGCCCGGCCGACCTCAAAGCCTGCTGCCTGCGGGTCAGTACCAGCCGTAGATGAGCTCGTGCCGCCAGGCACCGTACGGGGTGTAGTACCTCACCTTGATGTAGTGCATGCCCCAGAGGATCTGGGTACGCGCGTCGGTACGCCAGGCGGGCCCGGCGCTCGCCATCTTGCTGCCCGGCAGCGCCTGCGGGATCCCGTAGGCGCCCGAGAAGGGATTGCGCGCGTAGGGGTTCCAGCCGCTTTCCCGGGTCCAGAGCAGGTTCAGGTACTTGAACTGGCCAGTCGTCCAGCCGTGGGATTTGAGCAGCGACCAGGCGATCTGCCGCGGCGAGAGCCTTCTGGCCACCGCGGCGTCCGATAGCCGCGCTGGCTGCGCGAAGGCGTCCAGCGCTATGGCGTTCCCGTCAGAAGTGGCGCCGGCCACGCTGAGGGCGCTGGCTGGGCTGGCTGGGCCGAGGACGCCGGCTGCGTGGGCATGGGCGCCGGATGGCAAGGTGGCCGTGCGGCCGGCGGTGACCGCACCGGCGGCCACGGCCGCCAGGGCGAAGGCCGAACTGGCCAGAATGAGGATGAGGCGGGGAAATGTGCGGTTGCGGGTCCTGTTGCCGGACACGATGAACCTTCGGTCGGGCGCGTAGCGCGCGCTCGGCTTCCACCCAGGGGCGCATGCCTGTCACCAGCGAGAAGAGATGAAGACAGCGGCGTGCGGACGTAGCGCGGGGCCATGGCGCCTGGCTGCGGGGGGCAACCATCACGCACGCTGAGTGCTTGCGCCTCCCACCCTGCCCACAACCTGGCTTTCCGGTCAACCGAAATGGGGATATTCGGACACGATGGGTGCCACACAGGGACAATCGTTCGGTCAAAATGTGCGAATTTCGCGCGCGGCCGGCGGTTCGCGCGCGGCCGGCGGTCAGCCCAGCGCGGGAATGATCGCGGAGCCGTAGGCGGCGAGCGTCTCCTCCGGCTGGTCATGCATCAGGTAGATGGCGAACTGGTCGGCGCCGATCGCGGCGAGTTCACGCAGCCGGTCGATGTGCGCGGCCTCCGGGCCGAGCAGGCAGAACCGGTCCACGATCACGTCAGGCACGAAGTCGGTGGACGGGTTGCCCGCCCGGCCGTGGTGGGCGTAGTCGTATCCTTCGCGGCCCTTGATGTAATCGGTGAGCGCGTGCGGGACGGGCCCGTTCTCGCCGTACCGGGCGACCAGGTCGGCCACGTGGTTCCCGACCATGCCGCCGAACCAGCGCAACTGGTCCCGCTGGTGGTCTATGTCGGTGCCGATGTACGCGGGGGCCGCGACGCACACGGTGATCGCATCCGGGTCGCGGCCGGCGACCCGCGCGGCCTCCCGGACCGAGCCGACGGTCCACCGGGCGATGTCCGGGTCGGCCGTCTGCAGGATGAAACCGTCGGCCTGCTCGCCGACCAGTTTCAGCGCCTTCGGCCCGTAGGCCGCCATCCAGATCTCCAGCTTGCCGTCGCGCACCCACGGGATGCGGAGCAGGCTGCCGTGGTGCTCGACCTCCCGGCCCTCAGCGAGTTCCTTGATGACGTGCATCGCCTCAGCCATGGTCGCCAGGTTCATCGGCTGCTGCCCGATGACCCGCCGGGCCGAGTCGCCGCGGCCGATCCCGCACACGGTCCGGTTGCCGAACATGTCGTTGAGCGTGGCGAACAATGAGGCGGTCACCGACCAGTCCCTGGTCCCGGGGTTGGTCACCATCGGCCCGACCATCAGCCGGGACGTGGCCGCCAGGACCTGCGAGTAGATGACGAACGGCTCCTGCCACAGCACGTGCGAGTCGAAGGTCCAGCCGTACCGGAAGCCCTGGTCCTCGGCCGCGCGCATCCGGTCGATCACGGTCCGCGCAGGCGGATCGGTCTGTAGGACCACCCCGAAATCCATGCTCAGCCCCTAGCTCAGGTACTGGGACAGTTGCCGCTCAAGGAAGCGGCCGTGACCGGTGACGCCGTGGTACTCACCGTCGTCGATCACAATGTGCCCTCTGGACAGCACGGTCCGCACCCGTCCGGTGATCGCGAAGCCCTCGTATGCCGAGTAGTCCACGTTCATGTGGTGGGTCGTGACGGACAGCGTCTGCGTGGCCCGCGGGTCGTAGATGACGATGTCCGCGTCCGAGCCGGGCGCGATCACGCCCTTGCGCGGGTAGAGCCCGAACATCCGGGCCGGCGTGGTGGCCGCGACCTCCACCCAGCGGGCCAGCGATAGCTCGCCCGCCGCCACCCCCTGGTGCAGCAGGTCCATCCGGTGCTCCACGCCGGGTATCCCGTTGGGGATCTTCGAGAAGTCCCCCCGGCCCAGTTCCTTCTGCTCGGCGAAGCAGAACGGGCAGTGATCGGTGGACACCACGGACAGGTCATTGGTCCTCAGCCCCCGCCAGAGTGACCGCTGGTGCTCCCGCGGGCGCAGCGGCGGGGACGCTACGTACTTCGCGCCCTCGAAGTCGGGCCGGGCCAGGTCATCCAGGGACAGGTACAGGTACTGCGGGCACGTCTCGGCGAACACGTTCTGGCCGGTGTCACGCGCATTTGTGACCGCTTCCAGCGCTTCTGCCGCCGATAGATGCACAACGTACAGCGGCGAGCCAGTCACTTTCGCCAGCGCGATGGCCCGGGAAGTGGCCTCGGCTTCCAGCTCGGGCGGGCGGGTCAGGCCATGCTGCAGCGGGTCGGTGCGGCCCTGCGCCAGGGCCCGGGCGACAAGCTGGTCGATCGCGATGCCGTTCTCCGCGTGCATCATGATCATCGCGCCGGTCTCCGCGGCCTTGTGCATGGCGCGCAGGATCTCCCCGTCGGTCGCGTAGAAGACGCCGGGGTAGGCCATGAACATCTTGAAGCTGTTCACCCCGGCACCGATGCAGGCCTCCATCTCCTTCAGCGTCGTGTCGTTCACGTCGGAGACGATCATGTGGAAGCCGTAGTCGATCACGCAGTTGCCATCGGCCTTGGCGTGCCACTTGTCCAGCGTGGCGAGCAGCGAGGTGCCCTTGGCCTGCACCGCGAAGTCGATGATCGTCGTGGTGCCGCCCCACGCCGCGGCCCGGGTGCCGGTCTCGAAGGTGTCCGCGGAAAACGTGCCACCGAACGGCATCTCCATGTGGGTATGCACATCGATGCCGCCGGGCAGCACATAGCGGCCTGACGCGTCCAGCACCCGGTCCGCCGCCGACGCCCAGGACCGCGCCTCCTCGGTGCCCGGCGCCGCCAGCCCGGCGATCCGCTCGCCTTCCACCAGCACGTCCGCCGACACGCCGCCACTGGCCGTGACAACCGTGCCGCCTCTGATCACGATGCGCATAGCTGGGGCCTCCCGTTTCGAGACGGCTGGACAAGGTCCGGACCTGCACTAAGCGCGGGCGGGCAGGGGCGGCCCAGCGCGTAAAAGCGCCGCAGGCGCAGCGCAGGGACGCCCCTGCCCGCTCGCGCCCTCACGGCTCGACCAGCGAAGTGTACTGATCAGGCCGCCGGTCGCGGTAGAACGCCCACAGGTCACGGACCTCTTGCAGCACGCCCATGTCCAGGTCGCGGACCAGGACTGCGTCCTGCGTGTCGGGTGCGGCCTCACCGACCAGCTGGCCGCGCGGATCCGCGAAGTAGGACTGGCCGTAGAACTCGTTGTCGCCCAGCGGCTCCACGCCGACCCGGTTGATCGCGCCGACGTAGTACTCGTTGGCGACCGCGGCCGCGGGCTGCTCCAGCCGCCACAGGTACTGAGACAGGCCCCGGCTGGTGGCCGAGGGGTTGAACACGATCCGGGCACCGGCCAGGCCGAGCGCGCGCCAGCCTTCGGGGAAATGCCGGTCGTAGCAGATGTACACGCCGATCCGGCCCACCGCGGTGTCGAACACCGGATAGCCCATGTTCCCCGGCCGGAAGTAGAACTTCTCCCAGAATCCCTTGACCTGCGGCAGGTGGGTCTTCCGGTACTTGCCGAGATACCGCCCGTCGGCGTCGATCACGGCCGCCGTGTTGTAGTAGAGGCCCGGCTGCTCCTCCTCGTACATGGGCACCACGAGCACCACTGAGTGCCGTTTTGCCAGCTCGCACATCAGCTGGGTGGTCGGGCCCTGCGGGATTGCCTCGGTGTAGGAGTAGTAGTCGGCGTCCTGTACCTGGCAGAAGTACGGCCCGTAGAAAAGCTCCTGGAGGCAGACCACCGCGGCGCCGGCCGAGGCCGCGCGGCCGATCGCGTCGACCGATGCGCGGATCATGGAATCTTTGTCGCCGGTCCACCTCTGCTGGACCAGTCCGGCCCTGATGATCTCGGCCACCTGCTCGCTCCCTCCGGTTCCTCGATATGTCACTCAATTCCCCACCGGACAGCATTTCAGCCGTTACCGTCCCGCCTCCCGCGTCCCGCTGGACCCGTTCGGCCGGTCGCGGCCGGCCGCAGGGCCGCGTTGCGCTCGTATCACGTGGATGACCGCGTTGATCAGGGCCAGGTGGGTGAACGCCTGGGGGAAGTTGCCGAGGTGACGGCCGGTCCGCGGGTCGATCTCCTCGGCGTAGAGATCAAGCGAGCTGGCGAGCGAGAGCAGCCGTTCGCACAGCTGCCTCGCGCGCTCGGTTTCGCCGATCTCGCACAGCGCAGAAACCAGCATGAACGAGCATATGGTGAACGTGCCCTCCCCGCCCGGCAATCCGTCGTCGGTCTCCTCGGTCCGGTACCGCAGGACCAGCCCATCCACAGTCAGTTCCTCGGCGATGGCCAGCACCGTTGTCCGGACCCGCTCGTCGTCGCGGGGCAGGAACCCCGTCATGGGCAGGAGCAGGAGTGACGCGTCGAGCGCGGTGGTCTCGTAGTGCTGGGTGAAGACTCCCCGGTCGTCGACTCCGTGGCTGAGGATGTCCTCCCTGATCTCGTCGGCGGCGACCTGCCACGCCTTGGGCAGTTCGTCCTCCCCGCGGGCGAGCGCGGCCTCCGCTCCCCACTGCACCGCCGTCCAGCACATGAGCTTCGAGAACGTGAAGTGCCTGGGCGTGCCGCGCACCTCCCAGATGCCAAGATCGGGCTCGCGCCAGTATTTCAGGGCGCACTCGACCTGCCGCCGCACCACCGTCCACATTCGCTCGTCGAGCCGGCTCCAGTTCCCGATGCGCAGGTGTATCGACTGGAGCACAGCGCCCCAGACGTCATGCTGCCGCTGGAGATAGGCGGCGTTACCCACCCGTACTGGCTTGGCGCCCTCGTACCCGGTCAAGTGGTCCAGGATCCGTTCGGTGAGATCCCGCTCCCCATCGACGCCGTACACGACCTGGAGCTCATCGTCCCGCTGGGCGAGGTCGGCCAGAAACCAGAAGAAGTCGTCGGCTTCCCAGTCGAAACCGAGCGAATAGAGACTCCAGAGGGTGAACCCGGAGTCACGCAGCCAGCAGTACCGGTAGTCCCAGTTGCGCTCGCCGCGGGGCACCTCCGGCAGCGACGTGGTGGCCGCCGCGACCAGGGCACCGGTCGGCGCGAACGTCAGCCCTTTCAGGGTCAGCGCGCTGCGCTGCAGGTAACGGGTCCAGGGATGGTCCGGGAACCGGCCCCTGGCGAGCCAGTGCTGCCAGTGATGAGCGGTCCAGATCAGCCGCCGGCTCGCCTCCTCATAGGTGGCAGGCGACCGGTGCCCGGTCCAGGAGAGCGCGCAGAAATGGCGTTCGCCTTCCCGCATCCGGGTGCGGGCCAGAGCCCGGCCGCCCTCGAAGCCGAGGCGCATGTCCGTGGTGAGGGTCAGCCACACCCCCACGTCCGCGCCGGCCGCGCGGCAGACACCCTGGGAGTAGGAGCCAGCGTCATAGCTCCAGATTCCCGGCTGGCGGCCGTAGTCGAAGACCGGCTCGCAGTCGAAGGTCACCTGCACCTCGCCGGTGACACACCGGATGGTCCGCAGCAGCACGTGATCGGAGTCGTAGTCGGTGGGCGTGCGGCGGTGCGTGTGCGACAGTTCGCCCTCATGGTGCCAGGGCCCCATGAGCAGCGCGTCGCGCACGACCAGCCACCCGGTCGGGGTCGCCCAACTGGTCTCCAGCACCATCGTCCCCGGGAGGTACCGGCGGGCCGCGGGGACCGTCACGCCCTCCGGGGAGAGCCGGAATCCCCCCGCGGAACGGTCAAGGATCGCACCGAAGACGCTCGGCGAATCGATCCTGGGCAGGCAGAGCCACTCCACGTTCCCGCTCGGCGCGACCAGGGCAGTGGTCTCGCAGTCGGAGAGGAATCCGTACTCGCCAATGGGTGGGAACGGCGACTCGTCGGGCCCCGCCGCCCCCGGAGCGGGGGTGGCCATGTGCAGCCAGGTCCAATCCTCGTCGTACGTTGCCTTGCCCCCGCCTTCGCCTGTCGCGTTCATCTACCAGGTATACCCACCTGCTGGGTATACGCCCAGGACAGCCTCTTGCAAGCGATTGCAGGGACTGCGACACTGAACGGGCCACCGCATGCCCAGCAGGCAAGCGGGAAGCAATCCGGTGGAAGGCAGTCCGTGGGGAGGCAGTCTGGTGGACGACCGTCCGGTGGGAAGCACTCAGCGCATCAGTTATGCGCCCCTTGAGGCGATGGACGACGAGATGCGGGCCGAGATGGACCGGTGCCGGCGCGAGGGCACGCCGCGGCCGGAAAGCTCGGCGATCAGGGCCCACGTGCCTGCCTGCTTCTGGTCGTTCGCCCGGTCATGGAAGGACATCTTCGCCGACGGCGTCTGCGACCACCGGATCAAGGAACTCTGCCGGGTCTATATCTCGCGCTCGGTGAACTGCGAGTACTGCGGCAATCAGCGGTCGGTCCAAGCCGCCGCGAAAGGCTTCACCGAGGCCAAGTACGACGACCTGCTGAACTTCGAGAAGTCGGCACGATTCGACGAGCGGGAGAAGGCGGCGCTCGCCTACGCCGAGGCCATCGCCTGGCACCTGCCCAGCGAGGATGCCCTCTGGGAGCGCTTGCACGAGCACTACACCGAGCCAGAACTCGTGGAACTCGGCTGCTTCATCGCGCTCACCTTCGGCCAGCAGAGCTGGCTGCGGCTGCTTAATATCGATCATCACCAGGTGCTGGCCGGGACATCGGCGTCAATGGCCCCCGGGTTCGAGACATCTGCGGCCATGGCGGCGACCAAGGAGTCCGACGACTACTGGGCGAAACACTGAACGTGACTGGCCGCCCCTTGACTCGCCACCCATGACCGGCAGCCCCGCGCTCGGCCGAACCGCGCCCGACGCAACCGCGCCCGACGCGGTGAATGTGACATGGGTGTGGCTTTTCTCCAGTGAGGGTCATGCGGCCAGTGTGAGGCTGTCTTGGTAGCGGCTGAGGTGGTTGCGGTGGTGTTCTTGGGTGATGTGCCAGGTCCAGTAGGCGG
>Ga0070706_100000374_pt1 | contig 53751 bp, 48 predicted proteins | sample KBSK5501metaG_FD_65476 | JGI IMG/M metagenome (GOLD analysis project Ga0070706, IMG submission 65476) | Corn, switchgrass and miscanthus rhizosphere microbial communities from Kellogg Biological Station, Michigan, USA - KBS K5-50-1 metaG | ecosystem: Host-associated > Plants > Roots >... | reverse complement strand
ACGAACCGCTGGACGAGCGGGATGCAGGCGTCCTGGTAGCCCGAGTTGAAGTGCATCTGCCCGCAGCACGTCTGCTCGGCCGGGAACTCGACCTGGTGGCCGAGGCGCCGGAGCAGCCGGACGACCGCCTGTCCCACCTCCGGGAACAGCGCGTCGTTGTAGCAGGCGATGAACAGGGCAATCCGCATCGCTCAGGCCCCGCTGCGTGCGGCGGCCCGGCGAGGCTCGTAGCGGCGGATCTCCTGGGTCGCCGCGACGAGTCCGCGGAGCGTCTCGAGGTCGCCGGCGAGCAGGCCACGGGCCCGGGCCTGGACGAGGACGTTCCCGATGGCCGTGGCCTCGACAGGGCCGGCGAGGACGGGCATTTCGCAGGCGTCGGCAGTCAGCTGGCAGAGCAGCGCGTTCCGGGCACCGCCGCCGACGAGGTGGACGACCTCGACCGGCCGACCCGAGAGCCGGGCGGCGTCGCGAACGGCGCGGGCGAAGGCCGCCGCGAGGCTGTCGAGGATGCACCGGACGAGCGCTGCCCGACTCGGCGGCGCGGGCTGGTCCGTGCGCCGGCAGGCCGCCTCGATCCGACCGGGCATGTCGCCCGGCGGGAGGAACGCGGCGTCGTCCGGGTCGATCAGGGGCCCCCCGCTCGGCAGGTCGGCGGCCGCCACCAGGAGCGCGGCGAGGGACTCCGGCCTGCCGGCCAGCTCCCACGTCCGGAGTGTCTCCTGGAGCAGCCACAGGCCCATGACGTTGCGAAGATAGCGGATCCGGCCGTCGACGCCGCCCTCGTTCGTGAAGTTCGCCGTCCGGCTCGCCTCTCCGAGGACAGGTCCGTCCAGCTCCACGCCAACCAGCGACCACGTCCCGCTGGCGATGTACGCGAAGCCGGCACGACCCGATGCCGGGACGCCGACGACCGCCGACGCCGTGTCGTGGGAGCCGACGAGCGTCAGCAGGGTGTCCGTCGTCGCCCCGACCGCGCCCCGGACATCGTCCTGCAATGGACCGACCACGTCGCCCGGTGCCGCGAGCGGAGCCAGGATCGCCGACGGGATCCCGAGGGTCTCGGCCAGGTCCGTGTCCCAGGTCCGGCGATGCACGTCGAGCAGGCCGGTGGTCGAGGCGTTGGTCACCTCCGAGAGCCTCACGCCCGACAGCCAGAATCCGATCAGGTCCGGGATCAGGAGCAAAGTCCGAGCGGCGGCGAGGATGGCGGTGTCGCGCGCGGCCGCCAGCTGATAGACGGTATTGAACGACAGGTACTGCAGGCCGGTCCGGGCGTAGAGCTCGGCGGGCGAAACGCTCGCGTGCACGACGGGAACGGCGGCCAACGATCGCTCGTCTCGGTAGTGGATCGGATTCCCGAGCAGCGCGCCGGCCTCGTCGAGCAGGCCGTGGTCGACACCCCACGAGTCCACGCCAACGCTCACGAGGTCCTTGCCGCCATCCGCCGCCCGGGCCGCCTCGCGCAGCCCGACCACGATCTCGCGGTACAGCCGCAGGATGTCCCAGTGGAGGCCGGTCGGGAGCCGGACCGGCTCGTTCGCGAAGCGATGGACCTCGGTCAGCTCGAGCTCGTTCGGCCCGACCCGGCCGACCATGACGCGGCCGCTCGACGCCCCCAGGTCGACCGCCGCGACGAGCCGGCCGGTCACGTGGCCTTCCGGACCGTCACCGCGTCGTCACCGCAGGAACGCCGCCGCGACGCCCGCGTCGACCGGGATGTGGAGCCCGGTCGTCTGGCTGAGGTCGCCGCCGGTCAGGGCGAAGACCGCGGCCGCGACGTGCTCCGGCAGGACCTCGCGCTTGAGGAGTGTCCGCTGGGCGTAGAACTCGCCGAGCTTGTCCTCGGCGATGCCGTACGTCCGCGCCCGGTCCGCGCCCCAGCCCTTGGCGAAGATCCCCGAGCCGCGAACGACTCCGTCCGGATTCACCCCGTTGACCCGGATTCCGTACTGACCGAGCTCGGCGGCCAGCAACCGGACCTGGTGAGCCTGATCGGCCTTCGACGCGCCGTAGGCGACGTTGTTCGGGCCGGCGAAGAAGGCGTTCTTGCTGACGATGTAGACGAGGTCGCCGCCCATCGCCTGGTCGATGAGGATCCTGGCCGCTGCGCGCGAGACGAGGAACGAACCGCGGGCCATCACGTCATGCTGGAGATCCCAGTCGCGGACGGTGGTCTCGAGGAGCGGCTTCGAGATCGACAGGCCGGCATTGTTGACCACGAGATCGACCCCGCCGAAGGCCAGGACGGCTGCCTGGAAGGCCGCGGCAACCTGGTCCTCGTCCGTGACGTCGGCGGTCACCCCGATCGCGACATCGGTGTCGCCCAGCTCGCGGGCGACCGCCTCGGCGCTGGCCGCGTCGATATCGGCCACGATCACGCAGGCCCCCTCGGCCGCCAGCCGATGCGCGATGGCCCGTCCGATCCCGGATCCGCCGCCGGTCACGAACGCGACGCGCGCGGCGAGCGGTTTCGGGGCGGGCATGCGCGCCAGCTTGGCCTCCTCGAGGGCCCAGTACTCGATCCGGAACTTCTCGGCCTCCGGGATCGGAGCGTACGTCGAGAGCGCCTCCGCACCGCGCATCACATTGATGGCGTTGACGAAGAACTCGCCCGCGACGCGGGCGGTCGGCTTGGTCATGCCGAACGAGAACATCCCGATCCCGGGGACGAGGACGATCGCCGGGTCCGCCCCGCGCATCGCCGGGCTGTCGGAGGTGGCGTTTCGGTCGTAGTAGGCGGCGTAGTCCGCGCGGTAGGTCGCGTGCAACTCGCGCAGCCGGGCGACCACGTCATCGACGGGAGCCGTGGGAGCCAGGTCCAGGACCATCGGGCGGACCTTCGTCCGGAGGAAATGATCCGGGCACGACGTCCCGAGCGCGGCCAGCCGCGGATGTTCGGCTCGCTCGAGGAACTCGAGCACGACGTCGTCGTCGGTGTAGTGGCCGACCATTGGCCGATCGGTCGAGGCCAGTCCACGCAGGAGCGGCAGGAGGACGGCGGCCCGGGCGTGCCGTTCAGCATTCGCCAGCGGTGCGTAGCCGGAGATCGGTGGGCCGAACGGATCCGGCCGACCGTTGTTGACGATGAACCGCTCGGCCGCCGCGATGATGTCGCGGGAGTTGGCCTCGCACGCTTCGGAGGTGTGGCCCCAGGCCGTGATCCCATGCCCCCCGAGGATCGCTCCGATCGCCTGGGGGTGATCGCGCTGGATCGCGGCGATGTCGAGCCCGAGCTGGAACCCCGGGCGTCGCCACGGCAGCCAGGCCACGCGATCGCCGAAGCAGCGGCGGGTCAGCTCCTCCCCGTCGGCGGCGGCGGCGAGCGCGATCCCCGAGTCCGGGTGAAGGTGATCGACGTGAGCGGCATCGATCAGGCCGTGCATCGCGGTATCGATCGAGGGCGCCGCACCGCCCTTGCCGTGGAGGCAATAGTCGAACGCCGCCACCATCTCGTCCTCGCGCTCGACGCCCGGGTAGACGTCGACGAGCGCGCGCAGCCGATCGAGGCGGAGGATCGCCAGCCCGCTCTCGCGGAGGGTGCCGAGATCACCGCCCGATCCCTTGACCCAGAGCAGCTCGACCGGTTCGCCGGTGGCCGGATCCTGCTCCGTCCCCTTGGCCGACGTGTTGCCGCCCGCATAGTTCGTGTTCCGCGGATCGGCGCCCAATCGGTTGGACCGGCCCAGGAGGTCGACGACCGCCTGGGCCGCGCCGGCCGCCGCGATCGTCATCGGCCGTGCCACTCGATCGCTCGGGCGCGTCGCGCGACGCTGCTCACGCGCCCCATCCCGCGGCCTGCCCGCCGACCCGCTCGGCGACGATCCGTTCGAAGTAGCCGGACCGCGCATACGCGGCGAGTGGGTCCGGATCGAGCCCGAGCTCCGTCCGGACGTCGGCGAGGAGTGGCCGGACGTCGCTGTTGTAGGCGTCCATCAGGACCGCATTCGCGCCGAGCACGTCGCCGGCCCGCTGGGCCGCGGCCAACGCGGTCGCGTCCACGATCAGCGCCTTGGCGGTCGCCTCCTGGACATTCATCACCGACCGGATCTGGCCCGGGATCTTCGGCTCGATGTTGTGGCACTGGTCCAGCATGAACGCCACACCGGCCTCCGCGCCCAGCCCGCCCGCGGCGACGACCTCGAACATGATCCTGAACAGCTGGAACGGGTCCGCCGAACCGACCATCAGGTCGTCGTCGGCATAGAACCGCGAGTTGAAGTCGAACCCTCCGAGCCGGCCGGCCCGCAGCAGCGACGCGACGATGAACTCGATGTTCGTCCCGGGTGCGTGGTGACCGGTATCGATGACGACGGCCGCCTTCGGTCCGGCGGCGACGCACTGCAGATACGCGGTCCCCCAGTCCGGAACGTCCATCGTGTAGAAGGCCGGCTCGAACAGCTTGTACTCGAGGAGCATCCGCTGATCCGGTCCGAGCCGGGTGTGGACGGCCGCAAGCGCGTCCGCCAGCCGGTCCTGGCGGTCCCGGATGTCGTCCTGGCCCGGGTAGTTCGTCCCATCGCTGAACCACAGCTTGAGATCGCGCGATCCGGTCGCATCCATGATGTCGACACAGGCCAGGAGGTGGTCGAGCGCCTTGCGACGGACCCGCGGATCCGGGTTGCAGACGCTGCCGAGCATGTAGTCGTCGTCCTGGAACACGTTCGAGTTGATCGCGCCGAGCGCCACGCCGAGGCTCGCTGCGTGCCGGGCAAGGTCCGCGTAGTCGTCGACGCGGTCCCACGGGATGTGGAGGGCCACGGTCGGCGTCACGCCGGTGAACCGCTGGACCTCGGCGGCGTCCGCGACCTTCTCGTACGCGGTCCGCGGCACGCCATGCTGGGCGAACACCTTGAAGCGCGTCCCGGAGTTGCCGAACGCCCAGGACGGAAGCTCGATCCGCTGGGCCTTCAGGGCCGAGATGACGGTCGGGTCGGTTGTCACGTCTGCCTCCATCGCCAGGTCGGAGCGGATGCGGGTTCGGCGTACCGGGATCGATGTCGCGTCGGAGGTTCGATTGTGATGGGTGATCGACCCCGACCGGTGGTTCCCACGGCGTTCGCCGGAGGAGGTGGCGAGCGACGCGGTCGCCACCGGTCGAGAACGATCCGCACAGGTCCGTCGGGGGTCGCCCCGTGGCGACCCTGGCGGCGGTCCCGTGCTGTGTGACGTAGGCTGCCACAGATTGCGATTGATTTCAATTCCTTTCTTGACATTGCATTCACGATGCCTCTACTGTGGCGTCGGAAACCAAGCGAAACCCGCATCGAGTCGACCGGCGATGCCCGGCTCCCCCCGCCGGGTCGGAAGGAGCGTTTGTGACCGATCCCGCGAACGGCTCCCCGCGAGATGTCTTCGCTCGCGAACGCCAGGAGCACATCGCCCGGATCGTCGAGGAGCACGGCCGGGCACGCGTTGCGGATCTGGCGAAGCAGTTCGACGTCTCTGCGGTGACGATTCGAAAGGATCTGTTCGCCCTTGAGACCGAGCAGCGGCTCGTCCGGGCCCACGGCGGAGCGATCGCCCGGGATCGGAGCCGGCCGGAGCTGGCGTTCGACATCCGCGAGCGCCTCCAGGCCGACGAGAAGCTCCGCATCGGTGCGGCCGGGGCCGCCCTCGTCCACGACGGCGAGAGCATCGTCATGGACGCGAGCACGACGGCCCTGTCGGTCGCCCGCCAGATCAAGGCTCGCGGCGCATGGAGCCAGCTCACGATCGTCACCAACGGCCTGCGGGTCGCGTCCGAGCTCGCCGGCCACCCGGGACTGACCGTCCTCATGCTCGGCGGCCGCGTCCGCTGGGAAGCGCTGTCGGTCGTCGGCCAGCTCGGCGACGGGCTGTTCAGCCGGATCAACGTCCAGAAGGCGTTCCTCGGCGCGGCCGGCTTCACGCTCGAATCGGGGTTGTCGGACGCGACCGACGAAGAGGCCCAGATCAAGCGATCGATGGTTGCCGCTGCGCGCGAGGTGATCGCGATCGTCGACCACACGAAGTGGGAACGCGCCGCCTTCGCGACGTTCTGCCCGGTGGACCAGGTGAGTGTGGTGCTCACCGATTCCGAAGCCCCGTCGGGAATGGTCGAGGCCCTGAAGGCTCGCGGGGTCGAGGTCCGGATCGTGGCCGGCGGGGACGCTGCGTCCAACGACATCCCGCGCACCGATCCGACGAGGTCGGGGTCGTGAGCGGAGCGGCTCCCGAAGCGGCGGTGGCCGCGATCTCGGCGCGGGCGGACCTGCGCGGCATCTCCAAGCGGTTCGGAGCGACCCAGGCCCTCGCCGACGTCTCGCTCGACCTCATGCCCGGCGAGATCCACGCGCTCGTCGGCGAAAACGGGGCGGGCAAGAGCACGCTCGTCAAGATCCTGGCCGGCGTGCATCAGCCGGATAGCGGGGAGATCCTGCTCGATGGCCTGCCCATCCAGATCGCGGGCCCGGCCGATGCTCGAGCGCTGGGCATCGCCGTCGTCCACCAGGAGCCACGCCTCTTCCCCGACCTCACCGTCGCCGAGAACGTCTTCATCGGCCACGCGCCGGCCGGCCGACTCGGCTCGATCGACTGGGGCGCGACACGGCGGTCGGCCGAGGCGCTGTTCCGCGAGTTGGACGTCCAGTTCGATGTCAACGCGCCGGTGCGCGGCCTGTCGATGGCCGACCAGCAGCTCATCGAGATCGCCAAGTCCCTCTCGGTCGAGGCGCGGGTCCTGATCCTCGACGAGCCGACGGCTTCCCTCTCGGCCCACGAGGTCGAGCGGCTGTTCACGATCGTCCGCCGCCTCCGCGCGCGCGGCGTGTCGATCCTGTTCGTGAGTCATCGCCTCGACGAGGTCTTCGCCCTGTGCAATCGGGCGACGGTCTTCCGCGATGGCCGTCACGTCGTCACGATGGCGACCGCCGACCTCACGACCGCCGACCTCGTCCGCTACATGGTCGGCCGCGCCGTCTCGCTGTTCCCGAAGGTCGAGACGCCGACGGGGGACGTCCTGCTCGAGGTCGAGGGGTTGACCAGGGCCGGCGCCTTCCGGGATGTCTCCTTCGTGGTCCGGTCCGGCGAGATCGTCGGATTCGCCGGTCTCGTCGGGGCCGGCCGGACCGAGGTCGCCCGCGTCCTCTTCGGAATCGATCGGCGGGACGCCGGCGAGATCAGGCTGGGAGGCACGTCGGTGGCCTTTACGAGCCCCTCGGCCGCGATGAGCGCCGGGATCGCGTATGTCCCCGAGGACCGCCATCAGGACGGTCTCGTCCTCGACTTCACGATCGCCCAGAACGTCACCCTGCCGATCCTGCCCCGCCTGTTTCCGCGGCTCCTCGTCCGGGCCGCGACGGAGCGCGCCGTCGCGACCGACCGGACGCGCGCGTTCCAGGTCCGGATGACCGGAGTCGGCCAATTGGTCGGTGCGCTGTCGGGCGGCAACCAGCAGAAGGTGGTCCTCGCCAAGTGGCTGGCCTCGGAGCCGCGCGTCCTGATCCTCGACGAGCCGACCCGCGGCATCGACATCGGGGCCAAGGTCGAGGTTCACCGGATCATCTCCGAGCTGGCGGCGTCCGGTCTCGGGATCGTCCTGATCTCGAGCGACCTCCCGGAGGTTCTCGCGATGTCCGACCGGATCCTCGTCATGCACGAGGGCCGGATCACTGCCGAGATCCCCCACGATCGAGCGACCGAGGAGCGGGTGATGTACGCCGCCACAGGCAGCGCCGGGGGCGGGACGGAGCACGATGGCTGACCCGCGCGCGGGCGCGCTGGTCGCGCCGTCGAGGACGCCGGGCCGGCTGGTCGGGACGATCGCCCGCCAGCGTGAGCTGAGCCTCCTCGCGATCCTGATCGTCCTCGGAGCGGCGGTGAGCCTCAGGGCGCCCCAATTCCTGACCCTCTCGAACGTGAGCCAGGTCGCGGTCCTCGCCTCGGTGACCGCGGTCGCCGCGCTCGGCGAGGCGCTCGTGATCCTGACGCGGAACGTCGATCTTTCCGTCGAGGCGACGATCGGGATCGTGGCCTACGTCGTCGCCGTGACCCTCGAATCGCATACGTTCGGTGCGCCGGCCGCGGTCGTGGTCGGGATCGCGCTCGGGCTCGTCCTCGGCATGGTCAACGGGATCCTGATCGCGTTCCTCCGGGTGCCGTCGATCGTCGCGACCCTCGGCACCCTGAGCGTGTTCCGCGGAATCGACTACTTCATCGCCGGCAGCCACCAGGTCCCGCTCGCCGGCCTGCCCGACGGGTTCACCGACCCCGCCCGCTCGGACGTCTTCGGCATTCCGGTGTTCGTCCTCGTGACGGTGGTTCTCGTCGTGATCGGGACGGCCATCCTGCGCTCGACGCGATTCGGCCGGCAGATCTATGCGGTCGGGAGCAACCCCGAGGCCGCGGCCATCCTCGGCATCCCGTCACGGCGGGTCGTCTTCACCGCCTTCGCGCTGTGCGGTGCGCTGGCCGGCGTTGCCGGTGTCATGTGGGTCATGGAGTTCGGGACGATCAACGGGACCGCGGCGACCGGCGCCGTCCTGGCGATCGTCGCGGCAACGGTCGTCGGCGGCGTCAACATCTTCGGCGGATCCGGCACTCTCGCCGGAGCGGCCCTCGGTGCGCTCTTCCTCGGGTTCGTCGCGAACGCCCTGCCCCTGATCGGGCTGAACCAGTTCTACCTCCAGGCGATCTATGGGGTCGTGATTCTCGTCGCCGTCGCTGCCGACGCCCTCATCCTGCGGCGGCTCCAGCGCAGCCGAACCCGGCGGTCGGGCCGATGACAACGCTGACGGCCGCCGCCCAGGCACGACCGGGCTGGAGCCGCTGGCTGGCCCGCTGGGAGGCGCTACTGATCGTGGCGCTTCTCGGGCTGATCGTCGTCGGAAACAGCCTGTCGCCGTTCTTCCTGACGGCCGGCAACTTCGCCAACCTGATCGCGGCGCTCATGGAAGTCGCGATCATGGCCCTGCCGATGACGCTGATCATCATCGTCGGCGAGATCGACCTGTCCGTCGAATCATCCGCCGGGCTCGCAAGCGCCCTGCTCGGCTTCCTGTGGATGTCCCATGTCCCCCTCCCGATCGCGATCCCGATCGTGCTCGCGGTCGGCGCTCTCGGCGGCCTTGTGAACGGGCTGTTCGTGGCCAAGGCCGGATTGCCCTCCCTCGTGGTCACCCTCGGCACGCTGGCCGTCTTCCGGGGCCTCGCCCTCATCGTCCTCGGCCCGATCGGCGTGAGCGATTTCCCGCCCGCCTTTACCGAGCTCGGCTTCGGCCACGTGCCCGGGACCTTGATCCCGTGGCCGTTCGTGATCTTCGTGGTCCTCGCCGTCCTCCTGACGGTCATCCTCCACCAGACCTGGATCGGCCGGCAGATCTTCGCAATCGGCAAGAACAGCGGCGCGGCCCGCTATTCGGGCGTTCGCGTGAGCCGGGTGAAGATCGGGCTGTTCGTCCTGTCCGGTCTCATCGCCTCGCTGGCCGGGATCATCCTCACGTCGCGGCTGTCGAGCGCTCGTGCGGACGCAGCCGAGGGCATGACCCTGACGGTCGTCACGGTCGTCCTCCTTGGTGGCGTGAACATCTTCGGTGGCTCCGGGTCGATCCCGGGCGTCGTTCTCGCCGTGCTCGCTGTCGCGGTCATGCAGAACGCGCTTCGCCTGGCCAGCGTGACGGTCGAGGTCCAGAGCATCGCCCTCGGGCTGCTCCTGATCCTCTCGGTCGTCATTCCCACCTCTGCTCACCGGGCCAAGTCGGCCATCGATCGAGTCCGTGGAGGACGGCCTCCGCCGGCCGACTCGGTCCCCCGAGGTGAGCAGAGGATCCCGACAGTCGAGGAGGAACGATCTTGAAGATCCGATCAGCAGGGCGACCGCTCGCCCTCGCCGGCAGTGCGTTGCTGTTGTTCTCCGCGTGCAGCGGCGGCGCGACAACGCCACCGGTCGCGTCGACGGCAGCCGCCGCTTCGACGGCACCCGCCGCTTCGACGGCTCCGGGTGGCTCGACCGCCGCCAAGGCCATCACCGTCGGCTACCTGCCGAAGGACATCGTCAACCAGTATTTCGCCGCCGCCAAGACCGGCGTCGACAAGGCGGCCACCGAGACCGGTGGGACGGTCAAGCAGGTCGGCCCGAACCAGGCCAAGGCAGACCTCCAGATCCCGTTCATCACCGACCTCACGACGCAGAAGGTGGACGCGATCATCATCTCGGCCGACGGCAAGGATGAGGTCGCCCCGGCCCTGAAGGCCGCGATGGCCGCCGGCATCAAGGTCGTCGGCTTCGACTCAAGCCCGGCCGTCGGCGCCTACAACGTCTTCGTCAACCAGGTCGACTTCAGCGGCGTCGGCGTCAATCTCGCGGACTGGGCCTGCGAGCTTGCCCCGAGCTGCACGGGCGACATCGCAATCCTGTCGGCCGCCGCGACGGCGACCAATCAGAACGCCTGGATCGATCTGATGAAGACGACCCTGGCAACCGACAAGTACAAGAGCCTCAAGCTCGTCGACACCGTCTACGGCGACGACGACGCGACGAAGAGCACGGCCCAGGCGCAGACGCTCCTGACCAAGTACCCGAACCTCAAGGTGATCGTCGCTCCGACCACCGTCGGGATCCTCGCGGCCGCCCAGGTCGTGAGCCAGGCCGGCAAATCCGCGACGGTCAAGGTCACCGGGCTGGGCTTCCCGAACGACATGAAGAAGTTCGTCAAGGACGGCACGTCACCGGTCTTCGGGCTGTGGAGCGTTCCGGACCTCGGTTACCTCTCGTACATCGTGGCCCAGAAGCTCGTCTCCGGCGAGATCACGGGTAAGGAAGGCGAGACGTTCACGGTCCCGAGCCTGAACGGCGGCAAGCCGTACACGATCGGCAAGGACAGCGTCGTGATCCTCGGGCCGGCATTCCGGTTCGACTCGACGAACGTCGACAACTTCAACTTCTAGCCTGCGTTCTGCGAACGCGGTCCCGAGCCCCGGAGGCAGCGCCTTCGGGGCTCGCCGATTCGAAGGAGGTGCGATGGAACGCGTGGGCTTCACGATTCGACTCCTGCCCGGGCGCGAAGCCGAGTACCGGCGCCGCCATGCAGCGGTCTGGCCGGAGATGCTCGACGCGCTCCGGTCGGCCGGCGCGCGCGACTATTCGATCTTCATCCGGGGCGCCGATCTCTTCGCATATCTCGAGGTCGAGGATTTTGCGGCCTTCCGGGCGGCGATGGCGGCAAGCCCCGTCAACGACCGCTGGCAGGCCGAGATGGCAGCGTTGATCGACCCGCTGACCGACCCGGCGACCGGGTTCCACCAGCGGCTCGAGGAGGTCTTCCACATGGAGTGACCCGGCGCACCGTCGGGCTCGGGCGCCAAGTGTGAATCGGTTGCCATCGCCCATGACGGGGCGCATGATGCCCGGCATGGTCGAGTACGGGAACGGTGTCGGACATGCGACCGGTGTCGCCGGGGGTGGCGGGGGCAGTGGCGGTCAGACCATGGACGCCGGCGTCGCGATCGGGCAGTTCGTCGGGAATGCGGTTCACACGATCTCGACGATGCCGCCGACCGAGCTTGCGATCCTCGTCGTCGCGCTCGTCGTCGGGTTCGTCCTCTTCAAGCGCGCGTTCTGAGCCGCCCGGCGCGGGCGGGTCCGACCGGTCCGGGAAGATCGACTGACGGCGGACCTTCCGCTCGAAGACGGCGCCGGGGCGGTGGACGCGTCAGGCGTGAAACGCCTCGAGAGCTTCGCGCTCGTCCTCGACGGCTCGGCGATCCATCGCCCGTAGGTTCTCGTATGGCGTGACCGCGATCCGGCCGTCCCGAAGGGACCAGCCAGCCACGACCCGCCCGTCCACGAGGACCGTCCCGACCGAGAACGGATTCTTCGTCTGGAAGACCTTGCCGCGATGCTCCTCGGGCAGGATTCCCGTCCGTCGCGCGTGGACGAGCAGCAGCGCGTCCCAATGCGGCAGGAAGCGGACCGGTGCCGGCGTGGCAGGGTCGGGCAGCGGCGCGTCGGGGAGGTCGAGCAGCTCCCTGCCGTCCAGGTCGCGATGGCGCACTAGGTCCAGGCGCTCCCCTCCCCGCTTCGCGTCGCTGACGGAGACGCCCGCCCACAGACCGATGTCGCGCCACGGCGCGGGCCCGAATGCGCGGAGATAGGCGCGGACGAGATGGGCCAGGCCGTCGTCCTCCGTCGCATCCACCGGACCGACCCAGTCCTCGGCGAGGCCGAGCCGATCGGCGCGGCGCCGCTCCCACGTCCCGGACGGCGGCACACGGACGAGGTCGACCCACAGGCTCGCGTTGCCGACGAACCCGCTGACCAGCCCATCGAGGTCCTTGACGGTCCGGGGACCGCCGGCGAGGGCCGCCTTGATCCGAGCCGCCGCGGCGACCATCGTGGCCGCGTCGGGCGCGGCGGGCCGGACCCGGAGCGCCCACGACCGGCGGGCCTGGCGGATCCCCAGCGCGTACTTCCAGTACTCCCTCCGCGAGACCATGTGAATCGTCGTCCGCAGGAGCGTGGCCTGGACGACCGAGCGATCCTCGAGCGCCTCGGTCAACCCCGCTCGATGGAAGCCGTGAAGTCGCGTCCACAGCCCGACGTAGCCCGATGGTGCGTATTGCGTCTGGAGCCCGCCGACCTGCTCGACAGCACCCACGATCGACTGCGACGAGCGCTCCAGCAACAGCTGTCGAGCGAGCACGGCGCGATTCAGCGCACGTGCCGTCAGGGCGCGCTGGGTCATCGGATCACGTTGCCGGCCGCATCGGTGATTCGGATCGCACGGATGACCTCTCGCAGCGCGTACCCTCGGCGGTGAACATCGGCGTGCGTGACCGGCACCCATGGAGGGCGACGATGGCTCGACCGAAGGCGACGACGATCCCCGCCCATTGGCTCGAACGGTACGATCGGCTGATCGAGACGATCGCGGGCCTCGAGCGAAAGGGCGCATCGATCCCGTACACGTCGGTCAATGGCCACATGTCGAGCTATCTCACCGAGCACGGGTCGCTCGTTCTGCGATTATCTGGATCGGACAGGGACCGCTTCATCGCCGCATACTCGACAAGGCTCCATGAGGCGTACGGCATCGTCCAGAAGGAGTTCGTCGACGTCCCGGACGACCTGTTCGCGGCGGTCGATCGCCTCGCTCCGTGGTTCGCGGCCGGCCACGCGTGGGTCGCCGGGCGAAAGCCGAAGGCGACCCGTCGCGGCTGATCCTCGGCTCAACGGAGCTCATGCCGCCTCCCTTCGAACGTCGATCCGCAGCGTCCACGCCCGCAGCGCCTCGACGAGCTCGACGAGCGAGGCCCGGAGCGCCGGATCGGTCAGGTTTCCGTCCCGATCGAAATGCGAGGCCGCGCTACCGAGGAGCAGCTCCGGCAGCGGCATCACGCACGCACCGGTGAAGACGAATGCGTCTCGCAGCTGGGCCTGGGCGCGGGCCGTCGCTCCGTGACCCGGACTTGCGCCCATCACGGCCACCGCCTTGTCGCGAAGCGGGCTGGTGACGCGCGGCCGCGAAGCCCAGTCGATCGCGTTCTTCAGGACGCCGGGCACGCCGTGGTTGTACTCGGGCGTCGCGACCAGCAGCGCGTCGACCCGAGCGATCGCCCCCTTGAAGGCGGCCACCCCGGCCGGCTCCCCGGCGTCCTCGACGTCCTGGTTGTAGAAGGGCAAATCGCCAAGGTCGAACACCTCGACGGCGATCCCGAGCGGAGCCAGCTCGGCGGCGGCGCGGACCAGACCGCGGTTGTACGACGCCCGGCGAAGACTGCCGGCGAATCCGAGGACGGTCATCTCTCTCACAATGCCCACCTTCTTTCCTCTTCAAGAATGCCGTCGATCCGTTTCGTCATCACCGTGGTCGGTATCCTGCTGGAGTGATCGCTCTCCAGGTTCTCGTCTTCGTCCTCGGGCTGCTCGGCGCGACGCGCGTCGTGTTCAGCGCGATCCGGACGTTCGTCGTGCCTCGCGGCGACAACGATCCTCTCTCGAGGTTCGCGTTCCGGGCGATCCTCAAGCTCTTCCGGTTCGTCGCGTCACCCAATCGATCGTATGAATACCGCGATCGCGTGATGGCCTACTACGGACCGATCGCGCTCATCGCGTTGCCGGCGTTCTGGCTGGTCCTGCTCGCAGTCTCGTTCGCCGCGATGTTCTGGGGCATCGGATTGCCGGTCGGCGATGCGTTCGTCGTCAGTGGCTCGTCCCTCCTGACGCTCGGCTTCGCCCGACCGCCGGTCCCGGGCGGCGGCGACCTGCTTGCGTTCGCCGAGGCCGCGATCGGGCTGGCCCTCGTGGCCCTGCTCGTGTCATACCTGCCGACGATCTACGGCTCGTTCTCACGTCGCGAACTGCTCGTCAACCTTCTCGAGGTCCGAGCCGACTCGCCGCCGTCGCCGATCGTGATGATCACCCGAATGGATCGCTTGTCCGGCCTCGACGTCCTCCACGACCTGTGGATCCGCTGGGAGCAGTGGTTCGCCGAGCTCGAGGAGACCCACACCTCGCTCCCCGTCCTGGTCTTCTACCGATCACAGCAGAACAACCATTCGTGGGTCAACGCCTCCGGCGCGATGATGGATGCCGCAGCGCTCGTGCGGTCGGTGGTCGCGATCGAGTCGGACGTCCAGGCCGACCTGATGATCCGGGCGGGCTACCTGGCCCTCCGTCGGATCGGGGTCTACTTCAACATCGCCTTCGACCCGAATCCGTCGCCGGCGGACGCGACGAGCATCGATCGTGCCCGGTTCGACGAGGCCCTCGCGGTGCTCGAGGCCGCCGCCGTCCCGCTCGTTGCCGACCGCGATCAGGCCTGGCGCGACTTCAACGGCTGGCGGGTCAACTACGACGCGGTCCTGCGCGGGCTCGAGCGCCTGACGATGGCGCCGACACCGTGGTGGGAACGGCCGATGCAGTCGGCCTACGTCACCGACGAGCCCCAGATCCACGAGGGTGTCGCGACGGTCGTTGGCTGACACGTCGGGACGGCGAAGGGCCGTCGTCAGGCCCAGGCGCCCGCCGGTCGATCGGATCGCTCGGTCCACCGCCTGGCCGCCGTGCCCCCCACGAGGCGGCCATTGTGGAGGACGAGGGCGATTCGATCGGCCCGTCCGAGGAGGCCCACGTCGACCGTCGGTTCGCCGTCGAGGACGACGAGATCGGCCCTCATCCCCGGCCTCAGTGCACCGACCGCGGACTCGATGCCCAGAGCGACCGCCCCGCCGCGCGTGGCGGCCGCAAGCGCCTCGCTTGCGGTCAGGCCGTGCTCGACCAGCCGAAGGAGCTCGCGGGCCGCTCCGTCGGCCGTCACCCCGTCCGAGCCAAGCGCGATCGTGACCCCGGCGGTCCTGGCGGCGTCGAGCGTGAGCTGGGCATGGTCGAGGTTGGCCATCCCCTGCCGCTCGAGTTCGGGCGTCCATGCCGCGCTCTCCGCGACATGGTGGAGGAAGTCGATGGTCGGGACGAGAACGATCCCCCGCTCGGCCATCCGGGCCAGGAGGTCCGGCCGCTCGTGGAGATGGAAGCCGTGCTCGACCGTGTCGATGCCCGCGTCGATCGCGAGCTCGGTTCCGGCGAGCCCCTCGCAGTGGGCGGCCGTCCGATAGGTCTGACGGTGGGCCTCGTCGACGAATGCCTCCATCTCGGCCGCAGTCACCTGGGCCGGCAGTGGGTTCTCGAGCTCCACGGATCGCGCGCCCGTGCTCATCACCTTGACGAAGTCGGCGCCGCTGCGGATCTGCTCCCGGACGGCCCGCCGGATGTCGTCCGGACCGTCGGCCTCGCGGTACATGCTCGGGAAGAATCGAGCGCCTGGGGCGGTCGCCGATACGATTCGGCCGCACAGCAGCATCCGCGGTGCATCGAAGGCGCCGTAGCGGACGGCCTGGCGGGCGTCGAGCAGCACGTCACCGTGGGCGCCGACGTCGCGGATCGTCGTGACCCCGAACCGGAGGAGGTCGCGAAGGGTCCGGCCGACGAGGTGGGCCTCGACCCCGGGCCGGATCGGCTCGGCGCCCTTGTCGGGGACGGGTCCGCGGCCGGCTTCGCCGAGCATCGAGACGTGGATGTGGGCATCGATGAGCCCGGGCAGGACCGTGAGGCCGGTCACATCGGTGATTCGGGCCGCCTCTGGGACGGCGTCGCTCGGAGCGATCAACGCTTCGATCCGGCCATCGCGAACCAGGATCGTGCGGGGGCCCTCGCCGGCACTCGAGCCGGGTCGACCGCGATCGCCGGGATCGAGCGGCAGGCCTCCGACGAGCGCCGTCAGCCCGGGTTCGGGCCGAACGTCGTTGAGGAAGGCCGGGAGACGGTCCGTGTCCACGCCGTCATCGTAGCGACCGCGGCATGGGCATCCCGCCGGGTGACGCGGTAGGCTCGCCCACGGCACGGTCGGTTCGCCCAGCCGGTTCGGGGCTGACGCGAGCGCTCAACGCCGTCCCGGGTCGGGATCGGGTGCCGGGGTCGGGCGGCCGCTACCCTTCGGAGAGGAGGCGGCGGCGATGCGGCGGACGATCGGAGTCGGGGTCATCGGGATGGGCTGGATGGGCGACGCCCACAGCCGCTCCTACAAGCTCGTCGGAGATCGATTCCGCGACCGCGGCGTCGACGCGCGCCTGATCGCCTGCGCCGACGTCGACCGCGACCGGGCCGAGGCGGCGCGCGACCGCTTCGGCTTCGAGCGGGCGACGACCGACTGGCGCGACGTGATCGCCGATCCTGCGATCGAGGCGATCAGCATCACCGCTCCGAACGCGGCCCACCTCGAGGTCATCGGTGCCGCGATCGAGGCGGGCCGGCACATCCTCTGCGAGAAGCCCGTCGGCCGGACGCCTGCGGAGACGCTCCAAGCCGCGGAGCTCGCTCGGGGCAGGCCGCTCGTCACCTTCGTCGGCTACAACTACCGCTGGGCGCCCGTCGTCCAGCATGCCCGCGACCTGATCGCCGCCGGCGAGCTCGGCGACCTCACCCATTACCGCGGCCGGTTCCTGAACGGCTATGCCAAGGATCCCAACGGCGTCCTGTCGTGGCGCTTCCTCGCGGAGCAGGGATACGGGACGCTGTCCGACCTCCTGTCGCACGCGATCGACATGGCCCACCTGATCGCCGGCCCGATCGCCGATGTCGTCGGCAACCGCCGCACGTTCATCGGGTCGCGTCCGCTCCCCCACGCCGGCGGGACGCATTACGACTCGGCCGGTCCGGACGGTCCCCGTGGCGAGGTCACGAACGAGGACTACGTCGGGGCGCTCGTCCGGTTCGCGTGTGGCGCCCAGGGGACGCTCGAGGCCTGCCGGGTCATCACCGGCTCGCAGTGCGACTTGGGCTTCGAGGTCCATGGGACGAGGGGCGCCCTGGCCTGGACGTTCGAGCGGATGAACGAGCTCCGCCTGTACCGGCGCAACGACACCAACCCGGCCGACGAGGGATGGACGGCCGAGCTGAGCGGACCTGCCCACCCGCGGCACCGCTCGTTCAACCCCGGCTGGGGTACCGGGCTCGGCTTCGACGACCTGAAGGTCATCGAGGCGGCCGAATTCCTGACGGCTGTCTCGACCGGGATCGCGAGCCCGCCGAGCTTCGAGGATGCGGCCGCAGTGGCCCGGGTCCAGCAGGCGATCGTCGCGTCGTGGGACTCCAACGGCTGGCAGCGAGTTCCATCGGACTAGCCGACTCCGGCCGTCGTTCGAGCTTCGACGTAGCCGAGCACCATGGTCATCGAGACGCCGGGGAGGGTGACTCCGTCGGGCAACGGAATCTCGGATCGGCCGGTTTCGCGGAATCCGTAGCGCTCGTACAGGAGCAACCCCGGAAGCGTCGCCATCAGGGCGAGGGTCCGGAAGCCCTCGGCCCGCGCGGCGGACTCGCACGCCTCCAAGATCAAGGTCCCGAGACCGCGGCGCGTCCGATCGCTACGAACGAACATCGCCCGGACGCGGGCGGGCTCCGTCGCAGCATCGAGCAAGCGCGCATCAGCGCTGCCGGGGCCCGATCCCGTGTAGAGCTTGTCTCGCCGGCTCCAACCGCCACAGGCGATGAGCTCGTCGCCTTCATCGATCACGAAGTACGTGGCGTCGTCAATGAGCATCCGGTCGACGCTGCCGATGTGGATCACCGACGACGCCGTCTGACGAGCGTCGTAGAACGCAGGAAAGATCGCCGCGATCGACGTCTTCATCAGGGCATCGATCGCGCCGGCATCGCCTGGCAGGGCCAGACGCAGGATCGCATCGGTCGTCTTCGGCATCGTCGCCTCAGCGATCGTAGCGGGCACGCACAAGGGGTATTCGGGCGCGGACGAACTCGATGAAGCTCGGATCAGTCGCGGTCGCTGCACGCCGCACAGCGGCCTGCGATCGTCAGGTGGCCGACGTCGACCCGGAACCCGCGCCCGCGACGGAGCTCCGCGACGAGGGACGCCGTCTCCGCCGGATCGATCTCCCAGGACCGCCCGCAGGTCATGCACTGGAGATGGGCGTGCTCGGCAGCCGGCTGGACATGGAACTCCTCGCGCCCGTCGGCGGCGTGGCTGTGATGCAGGTAGCCGAGGTCCTCCAGCACGGCGAGCGTCCGGTACACGGTCGACGGCGTGGTCTCGGGCTCGCGCGTCCGGCAGCGCTCGACGATCTCGCTGCCGGTCACATGGCCGCGGGCTTCGCCGAGCACGTCGAGGATCAGCCGTCGCTGCGGCGTCCAGCGCAGGCCGCGCGCCCGGAGCTCGGACCGGATGTCCGGCCACGGGTCGGCCACGGCCGCTGCCACGCTCGACCGACCTGCGTGCTGGCCGGTCGAGCGGCTGCCGCGCGACGGGAGCCCGGCATTCATTCGAAGTCGTCCGCCGGGCGCTCGCGGGCGAGGACCGGGATCGGCTGGCCCATCCACGTCGGTCGGCGCCGCGCCACGGAGGTGATGACGAGGCAGGCGAGGAACACCGCCGCCTCGAGGAGCACGATCGTCGCCCCGGACGACACGTCGAGCCAGTAGCTGACGTACATCCCGACGATCCCCGACAGGGCTCCGATCACCGTCGAGATCCCGATCATCCGCCCGAACGAGTCGGTCAGCAGGCGGGCCGACGTCGATGGGATCACGAGGGTCGCTGCGATCAGGGTCACGCCGACGACGTTGATCGAGGCAACGATCGTCGCCGCCATCGCCAATGCGAAGAGCGTGTCGACGACGCCGCTGTTCACGCCGTAGATCGGGGCGACCTCGGGATCGAACGTCACGAAGAGGAGCCGCTTGTAGAACAGGACGATGAACGCGGCGACCGCGAACGTGACGACTCCCACGACGACGAGGTCGAGAGGCGTCACGCCGAGGATGTTGCCGAAGAGCGCCGCCTCGAAGTTGCGGGTGAAGCTTCGTGTCTTGCTGATCAGCGCCACGCCCACGGCAAAGCTGGCGGTCGTCACGATCCCGATCGCGGCATCCGCCCCGATCCGCCGGCGGCGGGCCGTGGCGTTGATCGCGAGTGCCGAGAGAAACCCCCACAGGCCCGCGGCCATGTAGAAGTTCAAGGCGAGGACGTAGCCGATGACCGCGCCGCCGAACACCGAATGCGACAGGCCGTGGCCGATGTAGCTCATCCGCCGCAGGACGATGTAGACCCCGAGCATCCCGCAAAGTGCGCCGACCAGGCCCGAGGCGATCAGGCCCTGGCGGAAGAACTCGAAGGCGAACGGCTCGCTGAGCAGGTTCACGGGAGATGCTCGTGGTCGGACGCGTCGCGGGCCGGTCCGTGGTCGTGGGCGTGCTCGTGGGCCTCGTGCTCGTGGTGGGCATGCTCGACATCACCGTGGCGGTGGCGCATCGCGTCCCGGAGGCGATGGGGCGCGGCATCGGCGACGAGAACGAGGCCATCCTGGCGAACGACGCGGAGGTCGGCGCCATACGTCCGACCGAGGATGGCCGAGGTGAAGATGTCGTCCGGGTCGCCCTCCGCGACGATCGTGCCGTTGACGCAGACGACCCAGGGCAGGTGGGCCGCGACCGTGTTGAGCTCGTGCGTCGTGAGCACGATCGTGATCCCGTCGCCGTTGAGATCCGCGAGGAGGTGGAGGATGTCGTCGCGCGTCTTGAGGTCGACGCCGCTCGTCGGCTCGTCGAGCAGGAGCAGTGCCGGATCCGCGATGAGGGCCCGGGCGAGGAACACGCGCTGCTGCTGACCGCCGGACAGCTCGCGGATGTGACGGCCGGCCAGCCCGCCGATCCCGAGCCGCTCGAGGAGACCGTCGACCCGCCGCCGATCGTCGCCCGTCGCCCAGGCTCGCCACGGATGCTCGGCCCAGCGACCCATCAGGACGACCTCGCGGACCGTCGCCGGGAAGTTCCAGTCGACCGTCTCGAGCTGCGGAACCCAGCCCACGCCCGCGGTCGCGCCCCGGCCGACGGCCCGTTCGTCGACCGTGACCCGGCCCTCGACCCGCGGCACGACTCCGACGATCGCCCGGAGCAGCGTCGTCTTGCCGGCGCCCGACGGCCCGACGATCCCGACGAAGGCCCCGCGACGGATCGTCAGGTCGACGTCTCGAAGAACCGGTGGTCCGTCGTAGCCGCACGAGACCCGCTCGAACCGGACGAGGGCGTCGCCCCCGCCCGCGCCGGCAGGCCGGTCGAGCGGGCCCGGCGTCGCGAGAGCCGTCACGGCTGCCACGTGTCGGTGACGGCCAGCGCGTCGAAGATCGTCGGGTCGCCACCGAGCGCGCCGATCATGACCTGCATGTCCTTCTTCAGCATGCCGACATACGTGTGCCCGGCGCTCATGAGTGCACCGGGCGGCTCGTCATCGCGAAGCTGGTCGACGAACGTGGCCCCGGATTCGCGAGCGATCTGCTCGAGGACCGGGCTCGGGAAGACCTCCGAGCCGAAGACGGCCGGGACGTGCTCGGCGCGGATCTGCTGGATCAGCCGCGCGACCTCCTGGGGGCTCGGGTCCGAGAAGTCCGAGGCCTGGACGGCGCCGATCACGCTGAAGCCGTACTCGCGGGCCCAGTACGCCCACGAGTCGTGATACGTCAGCAGCTTTCGATCCCGCTCCGGCACGGTTGCAACCGCTGTGCGGATCAGGCCGTCGAGCTGGTCGAGGCGCACCTTGAAGGCCGCGTAGTTCGCGTCGTAGGCGGCCCGGTTGGTCGGGTCGGCGTCGTCGAACCAGCCGCGGATGAGGTCGGCGTAGCGGATCGCGTACGTGACATCCATCCAGAGATGCGGGTTCGGGTCGCCCGCCGATTCCGGGAAGCTGAAGTCGAACAGCCAATCCCGCTCCGTGACGGTGTTCTCACCCAGCTCCTTGATCTCGGCCGACGCTGACTTCGACACACCGGCCATGTCGAGCGTCGGCTGCTCCAGATGCAGGCCGTTGACGATGATCAGGTCGGCCTTCGCCAGGGTCTGGGCGTCCGAGGGAGCCGGCTCGAAGGTGTGCGAGTTCGTCGCGTCCGGAATGATCCCGTGGAGGCGGATCCGATCGCCCCCCACGTTCCGGGCGATCGAGCTGATCGGGGCCACGGTGGTCGCGACATCGAGCTTGTCGGATCCTCCGGTCAGGACGTCCTGCCAGCCGAGCGATGTCCGGCCATCGCCCGACGCCCCCGCCGACGACGACTGGCTGGCTGTCGAGCATCCGCCGAGGGCCACAACGACGGCCGCAGCGAGCACGGTGGACAGCCGGCGGAGGCGGGGCGGTGCGGTGCGGGAGGCGGGGTGCATCCGGCGGAACTCCTCGCGGGTCCAGCGTTCAAGGCGAGCGGGACGGATAGCTTATCGCAACGAGTTGTAACAAGCACCTGTGTCAATACTGTCTACGGTTCGTCGCCGCGCCCGGATCACCGCGACGACGGTCGCTACCATCGGCGAGGTGCGAACGCTCCCCGAACTCGAGCCGGCGGCGATCCGCGGAGCCGTCTCGACGATCGACCCGGTCTTTCTCGGCGGGCCGCAGTTCGTCCACGACGGGTTGTCGGGACGGCTCGGGGTTGCGGTCATCGTCAAGGTCGAGACGATCAATCCGATCCGCTCGTTCAAGGGGCGCGGAACGTCGGTCGCCGTTCGGGCACTCGCCGCCGAAGGAGCGATCGGAGCGGACCGGGCCGTCGTCTGTGCGTCGGCCGGCAACTTCGGCCAGGGCGTGGCCTATGCCGCCCGCGCCCTCGGCATCCCGGCGCTCATCTTCACCTCACGCCGCGCGAACCGGAGCAAGATCGCCCGGATGCGTGCTCTCGGCGGCGAGGTCGTCGAGGTCGGCGAAGACTTCGATGAGGCCCGGGCCGCGTCCGAGACGGCCGTTGCTGCCGGCGCCGGCCGGCTGCTCGTCGATGGCGAGGATCCCCGCATCGCGACCGGCGCGGCGACGCTCGCCCTCGAGCTCACCGACGCGGTCGATGCGGGCGCGCTGCCCGTCCCGTCGATCGTGTCGGTTCCGGTCGGGAACGGCTCGTTGATCAACGGGGTCGCCTCCTGGCTCCGGTTCGGAGCCCCGAGTTGTCGCATCCTCGGCGTCCAGGCCGAGGGCGCCGCGGCGATGACCCTGAGCTGGCGCGCCGGGCGGCCGATCGATACGCCGTCTATTGCGACGTACGCGGACGGGATCGCGTCGCGGATCGCCATCCCGGTCGCCGTCGAGCTGATGATCGGTCGGGTCGACGAGATGCGAGTCGTGCCCGACGACGCCATCCGGGCTGCCCAGGCCGAGCTCACAGCGGAGCTCGGGATCACCGTGGAAGGCGCGGCGGCCGCGTCATGGGCGGGTCTGCTCGCGGGGCCGCGACCGGACGGGCCGGCGATCGTCATCATCACCGGCAGCAACGCCTGACGCGGATTGGCGATCGCGACGCGTCACGATGGACCCGTCAGGCGCCCCTCATTGCGGGCGTCGTGGAGGATCGTCCACACGTCGGCCTGGATCCCGCGCAGGGCCATCGCCAGGTCGATCCCGCGGCCGCCGTCTCGGTCCCGCAGGATCCGCTCGACCGTCGCGTCCGGCGCGTTCCGCAGAAGGACGGCGTGGTCCCAGGCGGCCGGGCCGAGGCAGCAGTCCTCGAGGTCGATCCAGACGACACCGGTCGGGGTCACGAGCGAGTTGCGCGGGAAGGCGTCGCCGTGCAACGGCTGGCGGTCGGGCGCCGCCGCGAGGAGCTCGTCGACCAGCCGATCGCGGCGATCGCGGCAATCGGCGGCCGCGGTGGCGGCGATCAGCCCCTGCTCGACCGCGAAGTCGATGGCGAGGTCGAGGTCGGCCATGGCCGGGCCGAGGAGCGGCAGGTCGATCGGGATCCGGCGCATCGCGTCATGGAGCGCCTCCAGCGCCACGAAGGCCGTGGCCGTGTCGGGAATGGCGCCCTCGATGTGATCGATGAACGCCGTTGCCGTCATCGTCCAGCCGCCGAACGCGTGCGGACCGGGCGGCAGCAACGGGCTCGGCGGGGCCACGGCCGCGCCCTCCGCGACGAGCGCGGTCGCCAGACGCACCTCGCGCACGAGGTAGGGCCAGGGATCGCGGCGGATCCGCCCGGTAAAGGTCGCTACCCGGACGACGACCGGCGCGGGCCGGAGATGGACGAGCAGGTTGCTGCCGTCCTTGAGGATGCGCGGCTCGTGGACAGGGATCCCGTGTTCCCGTCCGAGGGCCACCGCGGCGGCGAGTGGAGTCACAGCCGGCACCGGGCCCGCCGGGTCGCTCAGGCGGGCCCGAGCGCGATCCCGAGCTCGTCGAGCGACTCGTGGAGATCCGCCGCGTCTCGATAGACACGAAAGGCGCCCGCCGATCGAAGCTCGTCCTCGCCGTAGCCACCCGTGAGCAGGCCGACGCTGAGCATTCCCGCCCGGCGGGCCGCGAGCAGGTCCCAGACGGCATCGCCGACGACGTAGCAATCGCGGACGGCCACGCCGAGCCGCTCCTGGCAGGCCAGGAACAGGTCCGGCTCGGGCTTCGCTCGGAGGACGTCGCCCCGTTCGACGACGACGGTCTCGGGCGGGACGCCCAGGGCCCCGAGCGACTTGTCGATCTCGGGGCGCCGGCCCGATGTCGCGATCCCGTGCGGGATGCCGCCTCGGCGCAGAGCGGCGAGCAGCGGGATCGCGCCCGGAAGCGTTCGTCGCTCCGGCAGGATCTCGCGGAAGACCTCGCCGTGGCGGCGCTGGAGCGCCTCCGCCTCGTCGGCGCTGAGATCGCGGCCGATCTCGCGGGCGACGGCCCGGGTGAACAGGCCGCCGCTCATCCCGATCCGGCGATGGATCCGCCAGCCGTCGACCGGGACGCCGAGCTCGAGCAGGGCCCGCTGCCAGGCGAACACATGGGCGTACACCGTGTCGACCAGGGTCCCGTCGAGATCGAAGATCAACGCCTGCATCGGCGAAGGATCGCATGACCCGGATGACCCCGGTTGACGCGGTCGGCGCGCGTCGTCGACGATCGGCGGATGAACCCGGACGACGATCTCGACGCGCGAGAGGCCGAGCGGATCCGGCGCCGCGACCGCGAAGCCGACGCCGAGCAGCGGGACCTGATGCGCCCCGGCATGGGCAAGGTCTTCAAGCAAATCCAGGACGCCCAGCGGAAGGCCGCGGCCGACACCCCACCGCCACGCCGACGTCGGTCAGGAGATCGCCAGCCCTGACCTGACGTCTCTGAAGCCGGGGCGTCCTCGAGCGATCCGTGCAGGTCGAGCGCCTCCGCGCCATGATGGTGACGATGGGCGAACCGTCCCTTCCGGTCGACGACCACGAGCCTGACCTTTCGGCATTCGAGGGCCGGCCCGCGGGGTTCGCGAACGGCGCCGGCCACGTCGTCGTCTACGGCAACGCCGCGTTCCGCGCGATGTTCGGCGAGGCGGCGGTGGGCCTGCCGGCTCGCGAGACGATGATCGACCTCCCGCCCGAGGCGTTTGCCCTCCTCGATTCCGTCTTCATCGACGGGCGGCCACTGGCCCGCTGGGTGGAGCGATCAGATGGGATATGGCGCCTCACCGCGATACCGCGGCGCGATGCCAAGACCGGCGACGTCTGCGGGGTCGCGTTCCATCTCCGAGCCCGGTTGGACCTGCCGGTCCTGGGCACGGACTAGGGCCGACGGCTCAGGCGCAGAGCCTCAACGGCGCCGGCGGGCGGCCGTCTCGAGGAGGATCGGCCGCCCGTCGCCGTCCACCAGTCGCCAGCGGACGCCGAGCCGATCGTCGCGACCATCGGCCAGGAGCTCGGCGATGTCGTTCGGCGTCGCGTCGGCCCCCAGCTTCGCGAGCCGTCCGCCGATCGCGGCCGCGGCCAGGGCGGGGACCCCGCCGACGATGTCCCGTCGAACGAGGCCCTCGGCATCGACCACGCCATCGTCGCGGAGGCCGGCGATGAGCCTCCGAGCGCGACCGCGCTCGGCCGGTTCGAGATCGGTCAGCCAGCCTGGCTCGGGCGCCTGGTCCGCACCCCGACCGGTCCGTCGAGCGCGGCTCGGCGTGGACGTCGCCGCCGCCTTGGCCCTCGACTCGGGTTCGGCCGGAGACTCGCCTCCAGCCCGGGAGCGGGTGCGGGCGGTCTCGGCATGCCTGGTCGGGTCACGCGTCGCCCTCGGTTCGGGTGATGCTTCGCGCGACGGATCGCGCCGCCGCCGCTCGATCCGCCCGGCGAGTGGCGAGGCCGCGGGTGCGCTCGATCGCGCGCTCGCGATCGCGTCCTTCGCCGCGGTCAGGCTCGGGAACGGGCCGCGGACGAGGGCCATCCCGAGATCGTCGGTCTGCTCGCCGTCGACCACGACCCAGGTTCCCGACTGCGGCTCGATCGTGAACCTCTCGTCGCGCGTCTGCCAGCGACCGCCGCCAAGGCGCTTGAGCGGGGCATCGTCGTGGTCGATCGCGGACTTCGACGAAGGTGCCATGGCGGCACGATACCGCCCCGGCGCGCTCAGAGCTCGAACGACTGGAAGCGTCCGTCGGCATCCCGCGGTGCGGGCGCCGCCGTGAGGATGCCCGCTCGATCGATCGGGCCGAAGATGTGCGGGTAGATCCGGCCCGGGTCCTCCACCCGCCACGGGCTCGACACCCGGTCGAGATCGACCGTCAGGACGATGAACGGACGGGGGTCGGATGCGTAGTGTCGATTCGCGGTCGCGACCATCTCGGTCGCGCCGTCGGTGCAGTGGATGAAGCCCTCGATCGCCATCGATGGTGCGGTCAACGGCTCGGCCGGATCCGCGTCGTCCCAGAGCTCCTTCGGGGTGAGGTGATACGTCAGGCGCACGGCGGTCGCTCCCCGGCGACCCGCGCGATCCGACTCCCGCGGGGAATCACGCCTCGGCGGCGAACGGCAGGTCGGGTGAGACCCAGCCCCGATCCAGGGCCACCTGGATGACAGTCGGGCGATCGTTTGCGAGCGCCTGGCGGACCGCCTGTTCGAACGCGGCGTCGGTCTCGACCCGGATCCCTCGCGCCCCGCAGGCGCGGGCGATCCCGGCGAAGTCGATCGGCCCGAGGTCGGTGGCGATCGCCCGCTCCTCTCCCCCGCCCCGCCGATCCTGGTGCATCCGGATCGTGCCGTAGCGCTCGTTGTCGAAGACGATCGCGATCACCTTCGCCTTCTCGCGAACCGCCGTCTCGAGCTCGGCCATCGTCATCGCGAAGCCGCCGTCGCCAGCGAACGCGACGACCACCCGATCGCGATGGACGAGGCCCGCCGCGATCGCCGCCGGCAGCGCGTAGCCCATGGCCCCGGACGTAGGCCCGAGAAAGGTCCCGGGCCGGCGGAACCGAAAGTGGCGGGCAACCCAGAGCCCGAAATTGCCGGCGTCAGTCGTGACGATCGCGTCATCGGGGATCAACCGGCGGACCGCGACGACGGCATGCGCAGGATGGATGCCGGGACCCGTCCAGGTTGTCGCGTCGGGGGTCGTTGCGTCCTCCCATGCTGCCCGATCGACGTCGTTGACCGCCTGCCGGGCGTCGGCCGAGGCGGCATCGAGGACGGCCTCCTGGAGCCGTGCGACCGCCGCCCGCAGGAAGGCGCGAGCGTCGGAGCGGACGGTCCGCAGCGCGGGCGGCAGTCCGGACCGGTCGTCGAGCGGCTCGACGTCGACGTGCATCCACGCCTGGCCGGCGGCCGGAATCGCGTACCCGAAGGAGGTGATCTCGGAGAGCCGGCACCCAAGGACGAGCACGGCGTCGGCGCGTTCGAGTCGCTCGCGAACGACGGGTGGGCTGCCGTAGCCGGCCATCCCGAGGTAGAGCGGATGGTCATTCGAGATCACGTCGGCGCGACGCCAGCCGGCAACGATCGGGACGCGGAGGAGCTCGGCAAGACGGACCAGGTCGGTCGACGTCCGCGCTCGCAAGACACCGCCGCCGGCGAGGATCACGGGTCGCCGAGCGGTGGCGAGGAACTGCAGCACGTCTCGGACGTCATCGGGTTCCGGACGAAGGGGCGCCGGCCGCGAGGTGTCGAGCGACGTCTCCGCCGGGACCTCTTCGTCGAGGATGTCCTCGGGGAGCGACAGGAATGCGGGACCGGGTCGCCCGACCAGGGCTGCCCGAACGGCGTCGCCGACGATCTGGGGCACGTCCGCGACGGCGGTCAGCTCCACAGCGTGAGCCGCGAGACCACCGATCGTCGTGGCCTGGTCGATCTCCTGGAACGCCTCGCGGCCGCGGAACCGACGCTCCACCTGGCCGACGAGGGCGAACATCGGGGACGAGTCCTGGCGGGCAGTATGGATCCCGATCGCCAGGTTGGCGGCTCCGACCGCGCGCGTCCCGATCGCGGCGGCGGGACGACCGGTCAACTGCCCGTGGGCCTCGGCCATGAACGCCGCCGCGCCCTCGTGGCGCGTGGCCACCACCCGGATCCCGGCCGCCTGGAGGCCTTCGAGCAGCCCGAGAAAGCTCTCGCCGGGAACGGTGAACGCGTAGCGAACGCCGGCCGCGCGGAGGGCGTCGGCGATGAACCGACCGACGGTACGAGGGCCTGCTGGCGGAGCAGTCGGGCCGGCGTCCTCGCTCTCGTCGCTGACCGACGGGACGCTTGCGTCATGGTCGATCGGAGCGTCGAGCGGCGGGGCCTCGGCGGTTTCAGGCGCCCCTGATGACTCCGGCGCCTCTGCCAGCCCCGGCGCTCCACCCGTCGCGGGCGACTCTGCCGTCTGCGGCGCCTCCGCCGTATCGGGCGGCTCCGTTGTCTCCGGCGCCTCCCTTGTCTCAAGCGCTTCCGTTGTCTCAAGCGCCTCCGCCGTATCGGGCGCCTCTGTCGCCTCTTCCGCCTCTCCAGCCGGCGTCGCATCGACGTGCTCCGCCGTGTTCTCGGATTCGTCGAGGTCGCCGGCCGGAATCTCCGTTCGCTCGTCGACCATCAGCGCACGGCCGGGCTGCCGGCCATGGCCAGGACCATGCCGGTCGCCACGGCGATGGCGACAATGATCATGAGGATGCGCGCGTAGCGCGAGCCGGGCATCACGGGGCGTTACCGATAGTTCTCGAACTGGAGCGGGACCGGCAGGTCCTGGAGCTCGCGAAGCCGGCCGATCACCTTCTGGAGCTCGTCGCGGCTCTTGCCCGACACCCTGACGGCATCGCCCTGGATCTGCGGCTTGACCTTCGGGAACTCCTCGCGGATCAGCTTGCTGATCCTCTTGGCGAGCTCGTCATTGAGGCCGCGCCGGAGGGTGATGACCTGGCGGACCTTGTTTCCCCCGGCTTCTTCGACTCGTCCCCAATCGAAGATCTTCAGCGACAGATTGCGACGGACGGCCTTCGATTCGACGAGGTCCTTGATTGCGGCGGCGCGATGCTCGTCGTCGGTGAGCAGCGTGAGCTCATCCTTCGACTGGACGAGCTCGACCGTCACGCCCTTGAAGTCGAACCGCTGGCCGACCTCCCGGCGAACCTGATCGAGCGCGTTGCGCAATTCCTGCTCGTCGAAATCGCTGACGACGTCGAACGAAACGTCTCCGGCCATGGGCCTCCCTGCAGTGCGGGCGATCGGCGGCGCGTCGGATCAGGCACCGCGATCTGGGATCCGGGGCAAGTATGCCCTGATCCACCGATCAGCGGTCGGCCAGCATCTCCAGCAGGAGCTCCCCGATGCGATAGCTGCGCCCGCCACCCATGACGAGCACGACATCGCCGCTGCGGACCTCGCGCGCCAGCCATGTGGCCGTCGCCTCGACCGACCCCGGCGCGGCCACCGGGATCGCCGGGTTCCGGCCGGCGACCGCCTCGGCCAGGCCTGCCGCCGAGGCGATCGTCACATCCGGATCGCGGCCGGCCCAGATGTCGGCGATCGCCACTGCGTCGGCATCGGCGAGGGCCGCGGCGAAATCGTCGACCATGGCCGCCGTCCGGTGGTAGGTCAGCGGCTCGTAGACCGCCCAGACGCGGCGACCCGGCGCGCGCTGGCGAACGGCCGCGAGGGTCTCGCGGATCGCCGTGGGGTGGTGGCCGTAATCGTCGAAGACCGCGACGCCGGCGACCTCGCCCTTGCGCTCGAGCCGCCGGCCGACGCCGGAAAACGACGCGAGGCCGGTAACGATCGTGGCGATGGGCAGACCGAATTGAAGTGCCGCCGCAGCGGCACCGAGGGCGTTCGTCGCGTTATGGCGACCGGCCAGCGGCAACCGGACGCGGACGGGCTCGACGAACCACGACCCCGACCTGAGCTCGATCGTCGTCCCGTCCTCCCCGGACTCGACGACCCGACCCAGGAGGACCGTGGCCGGCTCGCCCGCGATCTCAAATTCGGCGGCCAATTCGTGGACCAGCGCCTCCATTCGGTCGGCGGATCCGTCGACGAGGCGAGTGGCCACGATGCGACCCGGCCAGTCGCTCCGGAGCCGCCGAGCCACGTCGGCAGCGCCCGCATCTCCGACGTTGGCAATGACGGCCGGGCTGGCCTCGTGATCCGCGGTCCGGCGGAGCCAGGTCTCGAAGGCGTCGAGCACGGCGGCCCGGTCGGCGAATACGTCAGGATGGTCCCACTCGGCGTTCGTGACGACGGCCACCTTGGGAACGTAGGCATCGAAGTTACCGGCGTACTCGTCGGCCTCGACGACGAACAGCGGGCCATCGCCGAGCCGGGCGGTGGAGGTCAGGCCGTCGCCGGAGGGCTCGAGGAGCGCGCCGACAAAGGCCATCGGGTCGTTGCCGGCGCTCGCCAGGACGTGGACGAGCCAGCCGGCGGTCGTGCTCTTGCCGTGGGTTCCGGCAACCGCGACCAGGGTCCGGCCGAAGGCGGCATCCGCGATCACCTGCTGCCACGGCTCGATCGGGATGCCGGCGGCCCGGGCGGCGGCGAGCTCGGGATGGTCCGGGGCGACCGCCGTCAGGGCCTTCGTCACCGCCAGCCGCTGCGGCGCCGGATTGCCCCTGACATGGGCCGGATCGTGCTGCCACGCGAGCGAGATCCCGGCCGCCTCGATCGCGGTCGTGTATGGCGAGGGCCCGCCGGGGTCGCAGCCGTCGATCCGGCCGCCCGCCCACGCCCCGTGGAGGACGGCGGCGCTGGCGCCGGCCCCAGCCGCCCCGACGACGTGGATTCGCTCGCCGGGCAGAATCGATCGGGCCGGCCGGGCCGGAAGAAGCCCCGCGCCCGGCACCGCCGTGCCGGTCACTCGGTTTCGGGACCGGCGGCGGGCGCGGCCGACGCCAGAATCGGCGCCGAGCCGTCGGACGTCTCGACCCGGCCCAGGAGCAGCTCGAGGGCCGCGATCGCGCTGTCCCGCCGGTTCGCCGCCCGATCGCCCGACCAGACCATCCGCCGCACGTCGACGCCGTCGGCGTCGGCGACACCGATGTACGTCAGGCCGACGGGCTTCGCGACCGTCCCGCCGTCCGGCCCGGCGATCCCGGTCACCGAGGCCGCGAGCGTCGTCCCGAACCGCTCGCGGGCCCCGATCGCCATCGCCCGGGCGACCTGGGCGCTGACTGCGCCATGGGCCGCAAGAACCGCCGGATCGACACCGAGGAGGTCCCGCTTCGCCTCGTTCGAGTACGACACGATCCCGCCGACGAAGTAGCCGCTCGAGCCGGCGATCGCCGTCATCGCCGTCGCGACCATTCCGCCGGTGCACGACTCGGCCAGCGCAACGGTCGAGCCGGCCGCGATACAGGCGGCCTGGAGCCGCGTCGCGAGCTCGGTGAGCGGATCGCCGCTCATCGTCAGGAGCGCTGGGTCAGCGCCGGAGCGGCCGGTGGCTTGAACAGCCACGTCTCGGGAATGCCGCGCTTGCCGAGCGCGCCCAGCGACTGGCCGTTGAGGGTGAAGAACGTCGCGCCGGATGAGCCCGTCCGGACCTCGACCGAGGTCGCCCCGCTGAACGTCAGGACCTGTCCATCGCGGAACGTCTTGCCTGCCCGGCCCACCGTCGGATCGATCACATCGTCGACCCAGACCTTGATCCACGCCGAGCCGCCCTTGATCGTCACGACGAGATTGACGCCCTTGTAGGCGATCGAGATGTGGCGCGTCAGCGTGGCCGATTTCGCCTCGTTCGAGGCCGTCGCCGTGATCGTCCAGCGCCCGGTCGTGAGCTGGAGCGGGTTGGCGCTCGTGTCCCAGGTCCCGTCGGTGCCGACCGTGACCGTGATCGGGGCCGGACCAGGCGTGCCGGCCGGCGCCGAAGAAGCTTTGCCGTTCGTCGCCGACGCGCCCGCAACCGGTCCGTCGAACGTCGCGGTGACCTTGACCGTCGTGGCGTTGACGGCCGTGCCGCGAACCGGGATCGCGCCGTTCTCGAAGGTCGTTCCCTCGACCGGCTGGTCCAGCGTGAACGTCGGCGCCTCGACCTCGCTGATCGGCACCGTGATCACGACCATCGCCTGCTGGTCGGCGTGTTTGCCCGTGTCGGGATCGGTCGCGTCGATCTTGAATTCGTTGCGGCCCCGTCGAAGGTCGACTGTGAGGGTCCAGGCTCCGGTCGAGTCGGCCGAGGTCTGCCGCGAACCGCCCGCCATCTCGATCGTGATGGCGGCTCCGGGGATCGACGTTCCGGTGAAGGTGAAGGAGGTGGCCGTCTGGTCGAGCTCAACCGTCGCTTCGCGCGGGTTTGTCATCGTCAACGTCGGCGGCTTGGCGAACCGCATCACCTGGAGTCCCAGCCACGCCCCGACGCCGACGATCAGGATCGTCAAGAGGGCGGCGACGACGATGCCGGGCGAGAACTGGAGGCCCGGTCGAGGCTGGGCGATCGGCTGGGGGACGGTGAGGATCGGCCTCGCCGGGGCGACGTTTCCGCGCTCCCGCCGCCACTGGCCGACGACCTCGTCGGGATCGAGCCCGAGATAGAGGGCGTAGTTCCTGAGGAAGCCCTTCGTGTAGACGTCGCCCGGGAGCTCGGTGTACTCGCCGCGCTCGAGGGCGCCGAGGTAGCGGGCCCGGATCTTCGTGTCGCGCTCGGCCCGGTAGAGGTCGACGCCTTTCCGCTCGCGAGCGGCGTACAGGCGCTCGGACAGCGGCGGCGGGCGGTTGGCGGGCGGCGATCCGTCCCCATCGCGGTCGCGACCGGGCGACCGGTCGGAGTCGCGGTCGGGAAGCCGATCGGGATCGTCGTGGCCGGGCTCCGGGCGCGGCGGCACGAGACGAAGACCCTCGGTCCGAGGTTCGCTCGCCGTTCGTCGCGCGTCGTCCCGTGTCGTCATCGCGTCCCGTCCTCGTCGTCCGCAACCGCGCGCGCACCGGCGGCCGACCTCGACGCAGAGGATACCTCGTCTCCGTGACGGGTCCAGATTCCGGTCATGGGACCATCGTTCAATCGTCGGTCCCGTCGCCTTCGTCGACCGTCCGGAGCCAGTTGTCCGGACCGTAGATCTGACGCGGCGACGCGGGGTTCCGGGGATCCTGCGGCCCGATGATCCCGTACCGTTCGAGCTCATCCATGACCCGGCTCGCCCGGGCGAACCCGAGCTTGAGCTTCGTCTGGAGCATCGAGGTGCTGGCCCGCTGGGAGGTCGCGACGAGCTCGGCGGCCGGCACGGTCATCTCGTCGACGCCGTACCGGCGGAGCCAGCCGAACTGGCCACCGTCGCTGCCGCTGCCGTCCTCGGCGTCGCCGAAGGCGAGGATGTCCTCGTCGTAGAACGTCCGGCCGCCGGTCTGGTCAAGCCAGTGCCTGGTGATCTCGCCGACCTCGCGATCGCCGACGAACACGCCCTGCATCCGGACGGGCCGCGGCAGGTCGACCGGCTGGTAGAGCATGTCCCCGCGGCCAATGAGGTCCTCGGCACCGGGCGCATCGAGGACGGTCCGCGAGTCGATCATCGACGCCATGGCGAAGGCGATCCGCGACGGGACGTTGGCCTTGATGAGCCCCGTGACCACGTTGACAGACGGTCGCTGGGTGGCCAGGACCAGGTGGATCCCGACGGCGCGCGCCTTTTGGGCGATCTTGACGATCGGGTCCTCGACCTTGCGGCCCTCGCGCATGATCAGGTCGGCGAGCTCGTCGATGATCAGGACGATGTACGGCATCCGCTCGTCGGACGTCTCGTCGCCGGCCACCTCCGGCCGGCTGTTGTACGCCGCGATGTTGCGAACGCTGTGCCCGGCCAGGACCTTGTAGCGCTCCTCCATCTCGCGGACCGCCCAGTTGAGGACGGCCTTCGCCTCGTTCGGCTCGACGATCACGTGCTGGAGGAGGTGGGGCAGGCCGTTGTACGGGGCGAGCTCGACGCGCTTGAGGTCGACGAGGATCAGCCGGACGTCGTCGGGCCGGGCGTGCATCAGGAGCGACGTGATCAGGGCGTTCACGCAGACGCTCTTGCCGGAACCCGTCGCACCGGCGACCAGGAGATGGGGCATCTTCGCGAGGTCGACCGCAATCGAGGCCCCGGACACGTCGCGGCCGAGGGCGAACGTCAGCGGACCGGTCGCTTCGAGCATCTTGCTTTCCTCGACGAGGGCCCGGAACCCGACGATCTCGCTCTTCGTGTTCGGGATCTCGATCCCGACGACGTCCTTGCCCGGGATCGGCGCTTCGATCCGGATCGAGCTTGCCGAGAGGGCCATCGCCAGGTCGTCGGCCAGGGCCTCGATCCGCGAGAGCTTGACGTGATGCTCGGGCTTGACCTCGTACTGGGTCACGACCGGGCCGGAGTTCGTCTTGACCACCTTGGCCGGGATCGCGAAGCTCAGTAGCTTCTCCTCGATGCGTCGCTTGTTCGACTCGTGGTCGATCGGGATGCCGAGGAGGGGCGCCGGCCGGGCGTCGAGCAGGTCGATCGGCGGCAGCGTCCAATCGATCGCCTGGAGCGACTCGAGGGCGGTCGGCGGCTCGGCCAGACCGAGGGCCACGCGCCCGGCCGGGGCGGTCGCCACGCCTCCCGCCGTCCGAGCCGACTGGCGGGGGACGCCGTCGCCGATCCCGGTCCAGACGGTCTGGCTCATGCGGGCCGGGCCTCCCTGGGGCGCCGGCTGGTCGAGGATGCTCTCGGCAGGGATGCCGTTGGCGGGCCGAGGCTCGAGTCGCGACGGCGCCAGCGGCTTCGAGGCCGATGACCGATCGGGAGCCACCTCCTCGCGCTGGAAGGACGCCGCGGCCGTGGACCGCGTCCAACGTCCGAGGCCGCCGAGGGACCGGAGGACGGGTCGCAACAGCTCCTTGAACTGCAGGTTGAAGGCCACCATCAATCCGATCGAGAAGATCGCCATGCACACGACGAACGCACCCGGGGTCGTCAGGAGCGGCTCCAGGATGCCGGCGAGGAAGCGTCCGATCCGCCCACCACCGCGCTCAGCGTGAAACAGGTTGACGTGGAGCACCTCGAAGGCGCCGAGGAACCCCACGAAGGAGATGGCGATGCCGACGACCGTGGCGCCCCAGCCCGAGTTCTGTCGCCTGCCGGGTCCGACCTCGAGGTAGGCGCCGGCGCCGAGCAGCAGGAACGGGAGGATCCAGCGGCCCGTCTCGAACCACGGCGCGATCGAGTTGCGCCACCAGTCCGTCAGGGCACCCTGCCCGGGCAGCGCCAGGGCGATCAGGGTTACGGCCCCCAGGACGAGGAAGACGATGCCGAGAATCGAACGGGCGACCTCCGGTCCGACCGATGGCATCGGGATCGTCGGCAGGCCGGAGCTCGATCGTCGGCGGGGGTTGGAGCGGCGAGGCGGTGTCCGGCGCTTGGTCGCCACCGTCAGACCTCGACCACGACGGGGAAGACCATCGGGCGGCGCTTCGTCTGCTCGTACAGGTAGCGCGAGACCCCGTCCTTGATCTGGCTCTTGAGCAGGCCGATCTCGCTGATGTGATCGCCGGGGTTCCTGATCGAGGTCAGGATCCGGTCGATCGCCTCGCCCATCATCGGGTCCTGCTCGTTCTGGTGGACGAAGCCGCGGGTGATGATCTCGGGCCGGCCGACCACGTTGCCGGTCTGCTTGTCGATCGTCACGACGACCATGAACATGCCGTCGTTCGCGAGCGACTTGCGGTCGCGCAGGACGACCTCGCCGACCTCACCGACCGACAGCCCGTCGACGAAGACGTAGCCCGCTGGGACCGGCTGGCCGCGATGGGCCACGCCGTCGGTGTCGATCTCGATCGGTTGGCCGTTCTCGATGATGAAGACGTTCTCGGGGGCCACGCCGGTCTCGATCGCGAGGCGGCCGTGCTGGACCTGCATCCGGAACTCGCCGTGCATCGGGATGAAGTACCGGGGCTTCGTCAGGCCGAGCATCAGCTTGAGCTCTTCCTGGCTGGCATGACCTGAGACGTGTGCCCGCTTGATCGTGTGATAGAAGACGTTGGCGCCGGCCTTGAACAGGTTGTCGATCGTCCGGCTGACGTATTCCTCGTTGCCGGGGATCGGGCTGGCGCTGACGATCACCGTGTCGCCCTGCTGGATCTCGACGAAGCGGTGGTCGCGGTTCGCCATCCGGGCCAGACCCGCCATCGGCTCACCCTGGGCGCCGGTCGTGCAGATGACGAGCTTGTCGGCCGGAATTTCGTTGAGCTTGTCCTTCGCGACGATCGTCGACGGGTCGTAGGTCAGGTAGCCGAGGTCGCTCGCGATCCGGAAGTTCTGCTCCATCGAGCGGCCGATGACCGTCGTCTTGCGGTTGAACGAGGCCGCGGCGTCGAGAACCTGCTGGACGCGGGCGATATTGCTCGCGAAGGTCGCCACGATCACCCGGCCGTCGAGCGGCTCCATGATCTCGCGGAACGCCTCGCCGACCGTCCGTTCCGAGGGCGTGTAGCCCGGGTTCTCGGCGCGGGTCGAGTCGGAGAGGAGGCAGACGACGCCCTCCGCGCCGAGCTTGGCGAGGATCGCGAAGTCGGACAGCTTGCCGTCGACCGGCGTGTGGTCGAACTTGAAGTCGCCGGTGTGGACGACCACGCCGGCCGGCGTCCGCAGGGCGATACCCATCGCGTCGGGGATGGAATGGCCGATCCGGAACGCGACGACGCCGAACGGGCCGATCTGGACCTCGTCCCCGGGCTCGAGGGCGTGGATCGGGTTGTTGTGGAGCTTGTGCTCCTTGATCTTGTTGCCGAGGAGGCCACGGGCGAGCGTCGACGCATAGACGGGAACGCCCGGGAACTCGGGCAACACGTAGGGCAGGGCGCCGACGTGGTCCTCGTGGGCGTGGGTGATGAGAAACGCCTTGACCTTGGCCTTGTTCTCCTTGAGGTAGGTGATGTCGGGGATGACGAGGTCGATCCCGAACATCTCCTCGTCGGGGAACATCAGGCCGCAGTCGATCACCACGATGTCGTCGCCGTACTCGAACACGTACATGTTCTTGCCGATTTCGCCGACGCCGCCGAGCGGGATGATCCGGAGTGAGTGATTTGCGGTTGGCATGAGGGGGTGGTTGGTCCTTAGTGGAGCCTTTGATCAGAAGATGGTCAGATCCGCGGCTTGATCGGGCGTGGGCTCGGTCGCGAGCGCGAGGGCGGGTTCCAGGTCGGGGTCGGGTCCGGGCGACTGCTCGTGGTCGGGTCCGGGCCGCGCGGGCGGGGTCTGCGCGCGGCGGGCGCGTGCGTCGAGCAGGATCTGCGGGATGTGGGACGCATCCTCGAAGCTCTGCCGCTCGACCTCGGCGCCGCGGAGTGCCGCGGCTGGGTGGTACATCGCGAAGACGGTGGCGTCGCGAGCGCCAGTCGCCGGGTCGACGGCGCCGGTCGTGCCGTGGGCCTGACTGATCCGGGCACCCGGCATGAACCGGCCCATCGAATGCCGGCCGAGGGTCACGATGAGCGCCGGATCGAGGGCCGTCAGCTGGCGCTGCAGGTACGGGGCGCAGGCCGCGACCTCGTCCGGCTCCGGGTCACGATTGTCCGGCGGCCGGCACTTGACGACATTCGTGATGAAGACGTCCTCACGCCGCCACTCGATCGAGCCGAGGAGCTTCACGAGCAGGTCGCCGGCCCGGCCGATGAACGGTCGCCCCAGACGATCCTCGTTGAAACCGGGCGCCTCGCCGACGAGGACGACCTCGGTGTCGGGGCTTCCCTCCCCCGGCACGGCGTTTGTCCGGCCATTCGCGAGACGGCAGCGGGTGCACGTTCGAACCTCCGCCGCGATCGCATCGAGCGCCGCCCGACGCTCGACCGAGGTCACGCCGGGGCCCCGATCGCGGTCCCCTCCGCGCGGTACGGCGACGCACCACGGCCGGCCGCCGATCGCACCCAGCCGCGGTCCACGAGCACCTCGGCGATCTGGACCGTGTTCGTCGCGGCGCCCTTGCGGAGATTGTCGCTGACGACCCAGAACGCGAGACCGCGATCGCCGTCGATCGACGGATCCTGGCGAACGCGCCCGACGAAGATGTCGTCAGAGCCGGCGGCCGACGTCGCGAGCGGGTAGGTCGACGTCGACGGGTCGTCCTGGACGACCACGCCGTCGACGGCGGCGAACAGCTCCCGGGCTCGGTCCGGCCCGATCGGCGCGCGGGTCTCGACGTGAACTGCCTCCGAGTGGGCTACGAACACGGGGATCCGAACGGCGGTGCAGGACAAGCGCAGGTCCGGCAGGTGGAGGATCTTGCGGCTCTCCGTGACGACCTTCCACTCCTCCTTCGTGTAGCCGTTTGGAAGGAAGACGTCGACCTGCGGCAGCGCGTTGAATGCGATCGGATGCGGATAGACCGAGACGTCCTTCGGCTCGCCCGCGATGTGGGCCCGGATCTGGCCGTCGAGCTCGCGAATCGCCTCGCCGCCCGTTCCGGACACCGCCTGGTAGGTGTCCACGACGACCCGCTCGAGCCCGACCGCGTCGCGGAGGGCCATGAGGACGGGCACGAGCTGCATCGTCGAGCAATTCGGATTGGCGATGATTCCCGGATGGCCCTCGACGTCGTCCGGGTTCACCTGGCTGACGACGAGTGGAATCGACGGGTCCATCCGCCAGGCCGACGAGTTATCGATGACGGTTGCGCCCCGGGCGGCCGCCAGGGGCGCCAGCTCCTGCGACGTGGTCGCGCCGGCCGAGAACAGGGCGATGTCCACGCCCTCGAATGCCTCGCCGGTCGCCGCCTGGACCTCGAGCGTGCGCCCCTCGACCGAGATCATCCGGCCCGCTGACCGCTCCGAGGCGAGCAGCCGCAACTCGCCCACGGGAAACTCCCGCTCGAGGAGAACCTGGATCATCGTGCGCCCGACGACGCCGGTGGCGCCGACGACCGCGACGGTGAGGGATTGGCGTGTCATGTCGGACATGGCTCCGCTGTCACTGTCGCTGGCAGGGCACGCGCCGAGTATAGCAGCGGCCCCGGCCCCGGCCGGTCGATACCCCAGCGAATCCGGTCCTGCCAGATACCACTCCCGGTGGTCGAAGTCCGGCCCTTGCCACCGATCGATCGACCGCGAGGCCCGAATGAGCAGGAATTCGGGGCCCACAGCCGCATCATCGTGTCATCAACCACCCGCCATGGTCAGTGCCAGCAGCGACTCCGCCTGATCTGGACGCGGACCACGGGCGATGGTGAATGCCAGGAACGATTGGCAAATCGATGGGCTGCGCAAAGCCCGTATTGCGAAAAGCCGGCTGTCGGGCCGGCCCTTCGCGTTGATGCGGGTTTGAGCGATCAGCTACCGACCGGCGTCCTCGGGCGGATGGCGTCGCGGAGCTCCGCCTCCGACCTCGGAGATGGGATCATGAACCCACAGGCTCCTTCGCCAGATGCCTCTGCATCGCCGCCTTGCGGGACAGGTTGACCCGGCCCTGGCGATCGATCTCCATCACGACGACCATCACCTCGTCGCCGACGGACACGACGTCCTCGACGGTCGGGACGTGGTAGTCGGCGAGCTCGCCGATCCGGACGAGACCTTCCTTGCCTGGCAGGATCTCGACGAATGCGCCGAAGCCCATGATCCGGGTGACCTTGCCCAGGTACAGCGCCCCGACCTCGACCTCGCGCGTCAGGCTCTCGATCCATTGGATCGCCTTGCGCGAGTTCTCGCCCGAGACGGCCGCGATCTCGACGGTGCCGTCGTCCTCGACGTTGATCTCGGTCTGAGTCTCTTCCTGGATCTTGCGGATCATCGAGCCGCCCTTGCCGATGATCTCCCGGATCTTCTCCGGGTTGATCTTGATCGTGGTGATGCGCGGCGCGAAGTCGCTCATCGTGCCTCGGGCCTCGGGCATGACCTCCGTCATCTTGTCGAGGATCTCGAGTCGAGCGGCGAGGGCCTGCTTCAGGCCGTCGCGGATGATCGCCTCGTTGATCCCCTGGACCTTGATGTCCATCTGGAGGGCGGTGATGCCGTCCCGGGTGCCAGTGACCTTGAAGTCCATGTCGCCGACCGAGTCCTCCTTGCCGAGGATGTCGGTCAGGACGACGAACCGGCCGTCCGGCTCGCTGATCAGGCCCATCGCCGCGCCGGCGACCGGTGCCGAGATCGGCACGCCCGCGTCCATCAGGGCGAGGGTCGAGCCGCACGTCGAGGCCATCGACGTCGACCCGTTCGACGACATGCACTCGGACACGAGGCGGATCACGTACGGGAACTCGTCGTGCGGCGGGAGCACCGGGACCAGCGCCCGCTCGGCGAGGTTGCCGTGCCCGATGTCGCGCCGGCTCGGGCCACGCATCGGCTTGTTCTCGCCCGTGGAGTAGGGCGGGAAGTTGTAGTGGTGGATGTACTTCTTCTCAGTCTTCGGGCTGATCGTGTCGATCCGCTGGACGTCCGACGACGCCCCGAGGGTCGCGATCGTCATCACCTGCGTTTCGCCGCGGGTGAAGAGGCCGGAGCCGTGGGCTCGCGGTAGCAGGCCGACCTCGACGGAGATCTGGCGGAGCTCGGTCGTCCCCCGGCCGTCCATGCGCAGGCCCTCATCGAGGGCCAGGGCACGGCACGTCTTCTTGTAGACGAGGCTCCAGAGGTTCTTGCTGATCCGGGCCTTGCGGCGCGCCGCCTCGAGCTTGGTCTTGGCGTCGTCCTTCGACGTCCGGGTGGTCCGGACCGAGTCGGCGATCTCGGTCTTGAGGGTCGCGATCCGGCCGGGCAGGTCGCCCGCGAAGCGGAGCAGCAGGTTGGCGGTCGCCTCGGCGTCCGGCAGCGCGCGATGGTTCTGGGTCAGATCGACCCCGAACACCCCGGCCAGCGTGTCGAGCTTGTAGTTTTGGAGGTCCGGATATCCCTCGCGGGCCAGCGTGAGCGTGTCCACGAGGCGGTCCTGGTCGAAGCGTGGGGCACCGGCCTCCTCGAGGAAGCCCAGGTCGAAGATCACGTTGTGACCGACGACGAGCGCGTCGCCGATGAAGTCGACCGCCTGCCTGGCCGCCTCGGCCGCGGACGGTGCCTTGGCGACGTCCTTGTCGGTGATGCCGTGCATCTGGGTGCCCAGGATCGGCTGGCTCGGCTTGACGAACGTCGACCAGCGATCGCTGATCTTGCCGCCCTTGACCTTGACGACCGCGACCTCGAGGAGATCGGCCATCTTCGGGTCGGTGCCGGTGGTCTCGACGTCGACCACGGCGAACTCGCGCTTGGCGTCGACCGTCGCGACGAAATCGAGGACGGAGCCGGTGCCCGGCTCGAGGTACGGGGAGCGCTTGGGCTTGCCGACAGCCTCGCGGAGCTGCTCCTGGATGTCGATCAGCGGCTGGAGCGCACGATGGCCGAAGAGGATGGCCTCGGCCATGACGTCCTCGGGCAGGAGCTTGGCGCCGGCCTCGACCATCATGATCGCGTCTCGCGTGCCGGAGACGATGAGGTCGAGCTCCGAGTCCTCGAGCTCGCTGTAGGTCGGGTTGACGACGAACTCGCCGCCGATCCGGCCGATCCGGACCGCGCCGACCGGGCCGGCAAACGGGATCTCGCTGATCGTCAGCGCGGCGGACGCGGCGACCGTGCCGAGGACGTCGGGCTCGTTCTCCTGATCCGTCGAAAGGACGGTGATGACGAGCTGGATGTCGTCCTTGTAGCCCTCCGGGAAGAGCGGCCGGATCGGGCGGTCGGTCAGGCGAGCGGCCAAGGTCGCCGCCTCCGACGCCCGCGCCTCACGCTTGATGAAGCCGCCCGGGATCTTCCCCGCGGCATACATCCGCTCCTCGAACTCGACCGTCAGGGGAAAGAAGTCGAGGCCCGGCCGCGGGTCGGAGCGGTTCGCGGTCCCGAGGATGAGGGTGTCGCCGTAGCGGACGGTGACGGCGCCGCCGGCGAGTCGGGCGAGCTTGCCCGTTTCGATGGTCAGGGCGCGGCCACCGATCTGCGTCTCGAATGTCTGAGACAAGGGAATGTTCCTCCTGGGTCGTGGAGGAGGTGCGACCTGCGGGCAGGTCAGCCGCCTACGCGTGGCTGAGCGTCGGATGCGAACGGACCCCGGATGTCCCGGGGTCCCGGCGGGTGACGCTAGCGGCGGAGTCCGAGCCGTCCGATGACGGCGCGGTAGCGCGTGTTGTCCTTCTTGATCAGATAGGCAAGAAGACGACGGCGCTGGCCGACGAGCTTGAGGAGGCCGCGACGCGAATGGTTGTCCTTGGGAAAGCCACGGAGATGGTCGGTCAGGCTCCGAATACGCTCGGTCAAGAGCGCGATCTGGACCTCCGGCGACCCGGTGTCACCTTCCTTGGTGGCATACCCGGTCATGATCTCCTGCTTCTGTTCCCGCGCGAGCGGCACTCGTTCCTCCGAACACGAACTTCTATCGTTACTTGTTCCTTCTATGACCGGCGAAGGGTAGCAGGCTCCGGCGGCACGGGCAAACGACCAGCCGGCCGGGCGCGCCGGCGGCGCCGGGCGGCGCGCTCCCGGTCCGGCGGTCGCCCATGATCGCGCTGGCCGATCACCCCGGCACGAACGAGCGTGGTCATCTCGCTGGCTCGACGGGAATGCCCGGCTCCCGGGTTCGGGCCACGCTCACTCGCCCGAATCTGACAGCGGAGGGCGATCACGCGTGGCTTGGGTCGAATGCCACCCTCGTGGGGCCGACGCGGACCGGACTCGCGAGAGTCACGGTGCCGCCCCGGATGGTGATCTCGGCGCGGCGAGCGCCCCCGGGTCGCTCGGCGCGGCGAGCGCCCCCGGGTCGCTCGGCGCGGCGAGCGCCCCCGGGGCGGGCAAGCGGCCGCGCCGTCACGGGATAGCGGCCGCGCGGGGGCAACGCGACCGGCATCCCGAACGTCAGCCGGCCCGCCGCATCGACGTCGCCGACGACCGCGTACGAACGACCCAGCAGCCGCTCGGCGCCGGCGAGGTCGCCCGACGCGATTGCCGCCCGGATGTCGGACGAGCGCACCTCGCGGCCTTCCAGGGTGAACGGCGGCACGAGGACGACGTCGAAGCCCGCGCTCCGCCCGAGCTCCGCGAGCGCCGCCGGCGTGCCCTTGCGGTCGTGCCCGAACGCCGCGTCGGACGTCATCACGAACCCCGCGAGCCCGCATCGCTCAGACAGACCGGCGACGAACGCATCGTACGGCGTCAGCCGCAGCGCGTCGTCGAAGTGCTCGATCACGACCAGATCCACCCCCAGAGCGCCGAGCCGCTCGATCCGCTCGGCCGGGTCCATGAGGAGCGGCGGCGCCGCGCCGACCAGCACCGCGTCCGGATGCGCGTCGAACGTGATCACGGCCGGTCGGGCCGACCGGAGCCGAGCCTCCCGGACCAGCTGTTCGAGCAGCCAGAGGTGGCCCAGATGGAGCCCGTCGAAGACTCCGATCGACGCAAGGATCGGGCCGTCGTCGGGGGTGAGCCCGGCTCGGCCGATGACGGTCCGCGCGGTCATTGCGCCGGCGACTCCGGCTCGACGAGGACCTTGTCCGGGGCGAGCTTCGTGCCACTCAGGCGGGCAATCGCGAGCAACCTGCCCCCCGAGTCCACCAGGCGGATCGGAGCCTCGGCGTCGAGCGGTCCGGTCCCGGCCGGCACCCCGATCGGCTGGCCCCGGCCGAGCGCGACCAGCGCCGCATCCGGAACTGCAATGGTCGGGAGGTCCAGCCCCGCGTCGATCGGAAGGAGGAGGCCGGCAAGGGCCGAGGGCCCGACAGCGGCCGCGGAACGGACCGCGTCGAGGTCGACGGCCGCCGCGAGCTCGAAGGGCCCACTGGCGGTCCGGGTCAGCGCACCCAGGTATGCCGCGCTGCCGACCGTCGCGCCGAGATCGCGGGCGAGCGATCGGACATACGTGCCCGCCGAGCATTCCACATCGACGATCGCAATCGGCTCGCCTTCGGTCGCTTCATCCCAGTCGACGAGCTCGAGGGCGTGGATGGTCACCGACCGTGGAGCGAGCGCGACGGCTTCGCCGGCCCGGGCCAGCGCGTAGGCCCGCCGGCCGGCGACCTTGATCGCGCTGAACGCCGGCGGGCGCTGCTCGATCGGGCCGCGAAATCCGGCAAGGGCCGCCTCGACCGCGTCCCGGCTCGGGGCCGGGCCCGCCGCAGCGGTCAGGGCCCCCTCGAGGTCGTCGGTCGTCGACGACGCCCCGAAGCAGACGGTCGCCCGGTACCGCTTGCGATCGCCGAGGTGGTACTCGACCAGCCGCGTCGCCTTGCCCAGGAACACCGGCAGGACACCGGACGCGAACGGGTCGAGGGTTCCGCCGTGTCCGACGCGCTTGGTGGCGGCCAGGCGGCGGACCAGGCCGACGACGTCATGGGAGGTCGGCCCGACCGGCTTGGCGACGACGAGCACGCCGTCGAGGCTCACCGGCCCGACCCGCTCAACGCGCGACCGCGGCGACCATCCGCTCCGCCTCGGCGAGGACGACGCGACGAGCTTCGATCACCGGCAGCACGATCGTCGCTCCCGCCGCGCGGGCATGACCGCCGCCACCGAACCGGCCCGTCAGAACCGTCGCGTCGACGCCGCCGGGCTTCGTCCGGACGCTGAGCCGGGTCCCCTCCCCTGCCTCCTTGAACAGGATCGCGATCTCGGCCGACTCGGATTGGGCCAGAAGGTCGATGATCCCCTCCCCGTGGGGTTGGATTGCACCGGTCGCGGCGAGGTCGGCGTCGAGCAGGGTCGAATGGACGATCCGCCCGCCGGCGGTGGTCTCGAGTCGATCGAGCACCCGACCGAAGAGTCGCAGCTGGGCGTCGGGCTTGGATCGGTACAGGAGCCGCGAGATGTCGGAGAGTGGGGCGCCGGCCTCGACGAGCGCCGCCGACACGACGAGGGTCCGCGGCGTCGCATTCGGGTGAGCGAAGGTCGCCGTGTCCATCACGATCCCGGCCATCAGGTCGGCGGCGAGCGCTCCACCGCCGTCGCTCAGTGGAGCCCCGAGGCGAGCCGCGAGGAGCGCCACCATCTCGCATGTGGCGGCGCTGTCCGGCTCGATCCAGTCGGTCTCCCCGGCGGCGTCGTTCGAGGCGTGATGGTCGATGACGACCCGAGGAAGGCGCTCGAACAGCTCCGGATGGCGGCCGCGGACCGCACCGATCCGATCGAGCGTGCCGCAGTCGGACACGACGAGCAGGTCGTAGTCGATGTCCGGGTCCGGATCGGTCCGGGCCCGGCCGACGTCGGCCAGGAAGTCGTACAGGGGTGGCACCGGATCCGCGAAGACGGCCGTGGCCAGCGCGCCCCCACGCTCGACCAGCCGGCAGACGGCGAGCGTGGCGCCGAGCGTGTCGGCGTCGGGGTTCTCATGGCCGACGGCGAGGACCCGCCGCGCGGAGGTCAGGCGCTCGACGACCGCATCCGGCACGGCGCCGAGCCAGGGCGTGAGATCGATCATCGGCGGCGCTTGCCGGGCACGGTCCGGTTGGTTCGCGATCCCGGTCGGAAGGTTCGGCGCGGCTGGCCCCCCTCGCGCGCCTTCGCCTCGCGCGCCGCAGCGCTCGCAAGGTCCGCTGCGGCGCCGCCGAGCCCCTCGGTGATCGACCGTTCGGTCGGGACGAGCGACGTGGGCGTCGGGAGCGTCTCGCCCTCGGGCCCGCCGTCGTCCGGCACGTGGCCCGCCTCGAGCTCGTCGAGCAGGTGGAGGACTCGGGTTCCCCGCTCGAGCGTCTCGTCGAGCTCGAGATGGAACTCCGGGATCCGCTTCATCCGGAGCCGCTTGCCCAGCTCGTGGCGGACGAACGGCATCGCCTTGCCCATGGCGACGATGGCCTCGCGACGCGCGGCGGACGGCCCGATGACGCTCACCGTGACCTTGGCATGGCGCAGATCCGGCTGCGTCTCGACCCCGGTGATCGTCGCGAACCCGATCTTCGGATCGTCGACCTCGCGGCTCAGGATCGACGTGATCTCCTGCCGAAAGAGCTCGTCGATCCGGTCAGTCCGCGCGGTCATGGCACCCCGAGTCAGTCTCGCCGGTTGGGCGGTTCAGGCCAAGGCGGCCGCGAGCACGCGAGCGAGCGCACTCGGATGTGCGTGAGCGAGCGAGCGCAGCGGCCAACGCCGGCCTGGGCTGTCAGGGCGGCGACCGGCTTCACAGCCGATCAACTGGGAAGAACCCTTGACACGGACTGGGAAGTGAAGCATTCGATGATGTCGCCTTCTTCCAAGTCGTTGTAGCCCGCGAGGCCGATGCCGCACTCGTAGTTGGCGAGGACCTCGCGGACGTCGTCGCGGAACCGGCGAAGCGACTCGATCTTGTCGGTGACGACGATCCTGCCGTTGCGCCAGACGCGGGCACCGCCCCGGACGATCCGGCCGTCAGTGACGAAGCAGCCGGCGATGACCGTGCTCTTCCCGACGCGGAAGATCTGGCGGACCTCCGCCCGACCTTCGACGACCTCGACGATCTCCGGCTCGAGCAGGCCTTGGAGAGCCGCCGAGATGTCGTCGGTCAGCTTGTAGATGATGTCGTACAGGCGGACGTCGACCCCTTCCGCATCGGCGGCCCGCCGGGCGGTCTCGGTGATCTTCGTGCTGAAGCCGACGATGATCGCGTCCGAGGCGGACGCAAGCATGATGTCGTTGTCGGTGATGTCGCCCGCGCCCTCGTGGAGGACGTTGATCCGGATCTCGTCCTGGTTGAGCTGGTCGAGGGCGTGGGTGATCGCCCCGAGGGATCCCGACACGTCAGCCTTGAGGATGATCCGCAGCTCCTTGGCCTGACCGGCCTGGATCTGACGGTAGAGGTCCTCGAGGGTCGCTCGGCCGCTGCCGTCGCCGGCCTTTGCCGCGGCTTCGGCGTGGCGGGCCTCGACCATCGTCCGGGCTTCCTTCTCGTCGGCCACGACGCGCAGGATGTCGCCGGCCTCGGGCACGGCGGACAGGCCGAGGACGACCACGGCCGACGACGGGCCAGCGCTCGTGATCCGCTTGCCCTCGTCGTTCTCGAGGGCCCGGACCTTGCCGAACGTCTCGCCGACGACGATCACGTCGCCGACCCGGAGGGTTCCGGTCTGGACGATCGCGGTCGCGATGGCGCCGCGGCTCTTGTCCAGCTCGGCCTCGACGATCGTGCCGACGGCCGGCCGCTTCGGGTTCGCCTTCAGCTCCTGGAGGTCGGCGACGAGCTGGATCATGTCAATCAGCTCGTCCAGTCCGACCCGGGTCCGGGCGGACACCGGCACCAGCGGCGTGTCGCCGCCGTAGTCCTCGACGATGACGCCCGCCTCGGACAGCTCGGTCTTGACCCGATCCGGGTTCGCGTCGGCCTTGTCGATCTTGTTGAGGGCGATGATGATCGGCACCTTCGCCGCCTTGGCGTGGCTGATCGCCTCGAGCGTCTGGGGCATGACGCCGTCGTCCGCGGCGACGACGACGACCGCGATGTCGGTCACCTTCGCCCCGCGGGCGCGCATCGCCGTGAACGCCTCGTGGCCCGGGGTGTCGAGGAAGACGACCCGCTTGCCGTTGCGCTCGACCTCGCTCGCGCCGATGTGCTGGGTGATCCCGCCGCGCTCTCCGGCGGCGACGGTCGTGGTCCGGATCGCGTCGAGCAGGCTCGTCTTGCCGTGGTCGACATGGCCCATGACGGTCACGATCGGGGCCCGCGGCACGAGGTCGGCCGCGTCGTCCTCGTCGAAGAGGACCTCCTTGGCGGCGGGGGCCGGGGCACGCTCCTCCTCCCCTTCGACGGCGACGCCGGCGGTCGGGGCGATCGTTTCGGCGACCTCGTAGCCGAGCTCGCCGGCGACGAGCGACGCCGTGTCGCGGTCGATGAGCTGGTTGATCGTCGCGAAGATGCCGCTCTTGATCAGCTCGCGGATCACGTCGGCCGGGTTGACCGCGAGCAGCTCAGCCAGCTCCTTGACGGTGATCGTCGTCGGCAGCTCGATCGCGCCGCGTTCGCGCGGATCGATCGTCTGCACCTGTGAATTCGCGTCGCCGGGACGACGCGGCGGCTTGCGGGGCCCGCGCCGGCCGCGGGTGCCGCTCCTACTCCTGGCCACGTGCTCCTCCTTGTGTCGTCATCATCACCGGTCCGGCCAGCAGCACCTCGCGGAGCTCCTGCGGAACGGTCGCCTCCAGTGCACGCCCGAGGGCGCCTCGCTGGGCGGCGAGTGCCCAGCAACCGGCGTCTCGGCAGAGGTACGCACCCCTCCCGGCGAGCCGGCCGGTTTCATCCATTGTCATCTGCCCGGCGGGCGTCCGGACCACGCGCACGAGGTCGCGCTTGGGACGTGCCGTTCGGCAGGCGACGCACGACCGGGTCGGGACGCGCCGAGGCGCATCCGGTCGCGGCCGGGCTACGACCCCACCTCGTCGGTGGAGGCTGCCTTCTTCGCTCGGGTCTTCGTGACCGCCGCGTCAATCGTCGCCGCCGCCGCCTCGCCGGCCGCGGCGGGCTCGGCGTCCGATGTCGCCTTCTTCGCGCGGCCCTTTGGCGCGGGCTTCGCCGCAACCTCGACCGCCTCGCCTGCGGGCGCGGCCGCCGCCGGCACCGCGGCCTTCGTCGCCCGGCTCTTCGGGGCCGGCTTCGCGGTCGCTTCGGGCGCGGGCTCGCTGGGCGCTCCGTCGACGGGTGCCGGGGCGGGTCCGGCCGCAGCCGCCTCGATCGCGGGCGCCTCGAGGGCGGCAGCCTGGACGGGCGCCGCGGCGGCCTCGTCCTCGGCCGCCTTGGCGGCGACCGAGACGTCGCTCCGGATATCGATCCGCCAACCGGTCAGGCGAGCGGCGAGGCGGGCGTTCTGGCCTTCCCGGCCGATGGCCAGCGACAGCATCCGCTCCGGGACCGTCACGTTCGCGATCCGCTTCTCCTCGTCGATGTCGACGCTGATCACCTGCGCCGGCGACAGCGCGTTGGCCACGAAGACGCTCGCGTCGTCATTCCACGGGATGATGTCGATCTTCTCGCCACCGAGCTCGGCGACGACGGCCTGGACGCGGGCACCACGCTGGCCGACGGTCGCGCCGACCGGGTCGAGGCCCTCTTGGCGCGACGAAACGGCGACCTTCGAGCGCGAGCCCGGCTCGCGGGCGATCGCCTTGATCTCGACGGTGCCGCTGTGGATCTCGGGAACCTCGAGCTCGAACAGGCGCTTGAGAAAGCCCTTGTGGGTCCGGCTGACGAGGATCTGCGGGCCACGGCTGGAACGGCGGACCTCGAGGACGAACGCCTTCACGTTCTGGCCGATCCGGTAGTGCTCGACCGCGGACTGCTCGGAAGTCGAGAGGACCGCCTCGACGTTGTTGCCGACGTCGAGGATGATCGCCCGCGGCTCGACGCGGTTGACTGCGCCCGTGATCATCTCGCCCTCGCGGTTGGCGAACTTGTCGAAGACCTGGTCGCGCTCGACCTCGCGGATCCGCTGGAGCACGATCTGCTTGGCGGTCTGGGCACCGATCCGTCCGAAAACGTCGTCGGGCAGCTCCTCGGTCTCGACGAGCTCGCCGGGCTTCGCGTCGGCCTTGAGGGCGCGCGCCTCCTCGAGGGTGAACTCGATGAGCGGATCCTCGACCTCATCGACCGCCAGGCGGGCGCGGAACACCCGGATCTTGCCGGTCTCGGCATCGATCCGGACGTGGATATCCTCGTCTCCGGCGACGCGTCGATACGCCGACTGAATGCCGTCCTCGACCGCGTGGATCAGCTGCTCGCGGGAGACCTGCTTCTCGGCGTTGAGCTGGAGGAGGGCACCGACGAAATCGCGACTCACGTTGCCTCCTCGCTGCTGCAATCTTCCGGTGGGGCCGACATAAAGAAACGTGGGGGTCACCCACGCATGGAGCGGCCGTTCAGTTACCCGCAACTATACACCCGGATGCGTGGACGGCTCAAACGCGGACTGCTTGCGACATTGGCGAATTCGAGGCGCCGGCGACTCCCGCCGGCCCAGGCATTTCGCCCGGGCGGCTCAGCCGGGACCGCCCACCGAGCGATCAGGCCGGCGTCTCGACTCCGCGCGCCGGATAGCGCCGGTCGACGTAGTCCTCGAGGATCCCGATGAACTCGTCGACGAGGCCTTCGCCGCGGAGCGTCCGGTCCAGCCTGCCGTCGATGAACACCGGGGCGACCGGGTCCTCGAATGTGCCGGGCAGCGAGATCCCGATGTCGGCGTGCTTGCTTTCGCCGGGTCCGTTCACGACGCAGCCCATGACCGCGACCCGCATCTCCTCGACCCCCGGGTGCGTCTCCTGCCAGGCCGGCATCCGGTCCTTCAGGTGCTGCTGGATCTGCTGAGCCATCTCCTGGAAGAACGTCGAGGTCGTCCGGCCGCAGCCAGGGCAGGCGCTGACCTGCGGCAGGAACGACCGGAGCCCCATCGACTGGAGGACCTGCTGGGCGATCTCGACCTCCTCCGTGCGGTCGCCGCCGGGCGCCGGCGTCAGCGACACCCGGATCGTGTCGCCGATCCCCTCGTTGAGCAGGATCGCGAGGCCGGCCGTTGAGGCGATGATCCCCTTCGAACCCATCCCGGCCTCCGTCAGCCCGAGATGGAGCGGATAGTCGCTGCGGGCGGCGAGGAGCCTGTAGACGTCGACGAGGTCGCGGACCTGACTGACCTTCGCGCTGATGATGATCTGATCGTGGCGGAGGCCGGTCTCCTCGGCCAGCTCGGCCGAGCGCATCGCCGACTCGATCATCGCCTCGATCATCACGTCGCGGGCGTCTCGCGGATCGGCCGTGGCGGCGTTGGCATTCATCAGCTCGGTCAAGAGCTGTTGGTCGAGCGAGCCCCAGTTGACCCCGATCCGGACCGGCTTGTCGTTCTCGATCGCGACGCGGACGATCGTCGCGAAGTGTTCGTCGTGGCGCTTCGCCCCGACGTTCCCGGGGTTGATCCGGTACTTCGCGAGGGCCTTCGCCATCGCCGGGTACTCGACCAGGAGCTTGTGGCCGTTGTAGTGGAAGTCGCCGATGACCGGGACGTCGACGCCGAGGTTGTCGCGGAGCTTGGCCATCATCTCCGGGACCGCCGCGGCGGCCTGCTCGGTATTGACGGTCACCCGGACGAGCTGCGAGCCGGCGTGAGCGAGCCGGGCGACCTGAATCGCGGTCGCGTCCGGATCGGCCGTGTCGGTGTTCGTCATCGACTGGACGACGATCGGGTGGGCGCTGCCGACGACGACGCCGCCGACGTCGACGCTGACGGTCGACCGTCGGCGAGGTCGCAGAGCGTCGGATGCGGCCGTCATCGCCTTAGGAGCCGCCGCCCAGGATCCGGAGCAGATCGAAGCCGCTTACCCAGATCAGGAACGCGAAGAGGAAGACGAACCCGACGAAGTAGGTCATCTGCTCCGCCCGGAGGCTGATACGCGTCCCGAAGATGCGCTTGAGAACGATCATCAGCACGCGTCCACCGTCGAGCGGCGGGAACGGCAGGATGTTGACCAGGGCAAGGTTGGCCGACAGGATCCCAGCGACATACAGCGTCATCACGATCCCGGCGCCGAAGAAGATGTCGGCGATCTGGGTCGCGATCCCGATCGGACCGGCCACCGGCGGAGCAGCGGTCGGATTCGTGACGACCTGGCTGGCGAGATCGCCGAGGCCGCTCAGGATGATCCCGAACCAGCGTGTCGTCTCGCGGGTGCCGACACCGATCGCCGTGCCAAGATCCCTCTGGCGGTAGTCGCCCGAGAAGAAGGGCGGGAAGCCCGCCTTGGGATCGACGGCCGAGATGCCGAGGGCACCCTTGGCCCGCAGGGGTCCGCTACCGTCCGGATCCTTGATCTCCGCGGCAGTCCGCAGCGTCACCGTGACGTCGGCGCGCGCTCCGCCCGGTCGCACGATCTGCAGGGTGACGGTCTGACCGGCGCGATCGTGGAGGTCCGAGATCACGTCGCCCTCGGACAGCGAGAAGATGTCGTGGCGGCTGCCGTTGACCGACAGGATCGCATCGTTCGCCTGCAGGCCGGCGGCGTCCGCGGGCGATCCCGGCTCGACGGACGGGATCGTGACCCCGACGACCGGTGCCGCGAGCCAGGCGATCGACGTGAAGATCACCAGTGAGAGCACGAGGTTCATCGCGACGCCGGCCACGAGGACGATGACCTTGACCGGCAACTTCGCCCGGGCGAACGACCGTGGATCCCCGGTCGCGTCGCCGTCCTCGCCCTCGAGCTTGACAAACCCGCCGATCGGCAGCCAGTTGAGCGTGTAAAGGGTCTCGCCACGGGATCGCAGGACCCTGGCTCGCGGCGGAAAGCCGATCCCGAACTCGAGGACCCGGATCCCCGCCAGTCGGGCCACGACGAAGTGGCCGAGCTCGTGGATCAGGACCAGGCTGCCCAGGACGACGAGGAACAGGACGATCGTGACCACGACGCCGAGGGGACCCGTCACGCAGGAGCTCCGCGCCAGGCCGCGGCGTAGGCGCGGACCTCCTCATCGAGGGCGATCAGGGTGTCGACGTCGGGTGCCTGGTCGGTCCCTGTCCCGAACCGCTCGACGGCGGCTGCAAGGACCGCCGGGATCCCCGTGAAGCCGAGGCTCCCCTCGAGGAACCGGCCGACCGCGACATCGTCCGCGGCGATCAGGGCGGTCGTTGCCCGCTGCCCGATCCGGCCGGCGTCGCGGGCGATCCGGAGCGCGGGAAAGCGGACTTCGTCCGGGGCGCGGAAGTCGAGGCGGCCCGCCGCGACGAGATCGACCGCGGCGGACGGCGACGGACGGCGGTCGGGGTAAGTCAGGGCGTACTGGATCGGGGTGCGCATATCCGGGGTGCCCAGCTGGGCCTTCAGGGAGCCGTCCACGAAGCGGACCGCTGAGTGGACGACGCTCTGCGGGTGGATGACGACCTCGATGTCGCCGTCGCCGACATCGTACAGCCAGCGTGCCTCGACGACCTCCAGGCCCTTGTTGGCGAGGGTCGCCGAGTCGATCGTGATCTTCGCCCCCATCGACCAGGTCGGGTGGCGGAGGGCCTGTTGCGGAGTGACCGCCGACAGGTCCGTCGGCCCGTCGAGGAACGGCCCGCCCGAAGCGGTCAGGACGAGCGAGGCGATGCGGTTGACGGGCTCGCCGGCGAGGCACTGCCAGATGGCCGAATGCTCGGAGTCGATCGGGCGGAGCCAGGCCAGGGGGCTCGCGAACCGGTCGTCGGCGTTCACGGCCGCCCGCTCCACCGCTCGGGCCCGGGCGAGAGGCATCACGAGGTGGCCGCCTGCGACGAGCGTTTCCTTGTTGGCGGTGGCGACGACGTTGCCTGCGCCGAGCGCCCCGAGCACCGGCCGAAGGCTGATGATGCCGCCCGTGGCGACGACGACGAGGTCAATGTCGTCGCGCGTCGCGATCGCCGCCAGATCCTCGCTGCTCGCGCCGAGGGCGGTCGCGGCGACGCCGAGACGCTCGGCCTGGTCCGCGAGGAGCGCGGCGTTGGCCCCGGCAGCAAGGGCCACGACCTCGAACGCGTCCGGATGGGCGGCGAGGACGTCGAGGGTCTGCGTTCCGATGGAACCCGTCGACCCGAGGACCGCGACCCTCAGTCGCGCCCCCGGCTCAGCGGAACGCGGCGAGGACATAGAGCGCGAGCACGGGAGCCGCGAACAGGAATGAGTCGACGCGATCGAGGACGCCGCCGTGTCCCGGGATCAGCGTCCCCGAGTCCTTGGCGCCGGCCGCCCGCTTGAGCATCGACTCGGCGAGGTCACCTGCCTGGGCGGCAAGGGACACGAGCGGACCGACGATGATCGCCGCGATCGCGGGCTGGCCGAGTCCGACGAGGAGCAGGGCGCTGGCGACGGTCGCGGCGACGATCCCGCCGATCAGGCCGGCATAGGTCTTCGACGGCGAGATGTGGCTCAGGAACTTCCGTCGCCCGTAGCGCTTGCCGATGAGATACGCCCCGGTGTCGAACGACCAGACGGTCAGGACCAGGAGGACGATCCAGCCACGATCGGCACCGAGCGTCGCGAGGGGGGCCGCCGCCGGCAGGGCCGGCGCCTCGTGGCCGAGACGCAGGATGAACCCGAGGAGCGACGCGTAGAACGCCCCGAAGACGGTCGCAAACCACGTGGGCAAGCCGTCACGGGGATCCTTCCGAGTGAACGCCCCGACCGCGGCCAGGATCGTCCCGGTGGCGACGAGCAGGAGACCGCT